>OHEJ01000039.1_pt1 | contig 70409 bp, 101 predicted proteins | sample 1567261 | NCBI WGS metagenome assembly OHEJ01 (sample SAMEA3879550, study PRJEB24766) | human gut metagenome | biome: human-associated habitat; feature: feces | place: USA | collected 1985/1987 | reverse complement strand
GCACAGCCTCGCCTTGCCTCCGACACCGATGTACATCTTCTTGACCTTGCGGGCCGTGCCGCCGATGCCGATGTAGGCTTTCTTCATCTTGCGGGCTTTGCTGCCAACGCCCACATAAACTGCTTTTGCCATATCCGGCCTCCTTTACACGTACACGATGAGCACCTTGTTGGTGGTCAATGCGCTTCCCGCCCCCGGGTCGGTGGTCTGGGCGGCAAAAGTCAGGCCGTTGACCGAGTTGGCCGTGCCGCCCGCACTCGAAGACCCGGCATAGTTATGGGTGTGGGAACTGTTGGCTTTGCCGTTGAGTTTGGTGTTCATCTCGCTTTCGGTGTAGTACCGGTCGTCATGGGTATGGCTGGACGCCGCCTTGCCGTCCACGAGGCCTTTCAGCACCTTGCCCTGATTTGCGCTCAGACTCTGGTCGGTGGCCGTGCTGGTCAGGTTGTCCTGCACGCCGCGCCAGGTGTTGGTGTCCGTGAACTTTGCATCCGCAGGCACACTCTTGCCCAGCGTGTAGGTCATAGCGACCGGCACACCATCCTTGAAGTATACTCCCTGCGTAGCAGAACCCGCGTTCTTGTTCAGTTTGTTGGCTGAGTTTGCCGCACCGCCCGCGCTGGACGAACCAGCGTAGTTATGGGTGTGGCTGGCGTTCGCCTTCCCATTCAGCTTTGCATCCATCTCGCTCTCGGTGTAGTACCGGTCGTCGTGGTTATGTCCGCTCGCCGCCACTCCCGTAAGCTTCTCATCGACCTCTGCTTCCGTATAATACCGGTCGTCATGGGTATGGTCAGTCGGCGTAAAAGCAGTCGGCTTGCCGCTGATGCTGTCCCATGCCGGCGCTGCCACGTCAGAAAACTTGTCGTCCACTTCGCTTTTGGCGTAATACAGGTTATCATGAGAGTGTTCCGCATCCGCCTTGCCGCCAAGCTTTGCATCCATCTCGCTTTCGGTGTAATACCGGTCGTCATGCGTGTGGCTGGTGTCCGCTTTTCCTGCAATGGCGCTGTTCACCTGCTCTTTGGTGAAGTATCGCCCGTCGTGGTCATGCCCACTGTCCGCCTTGGTCGAGAGCTTCTCATTGACCTGTGTTCCATTTTGAAATCCTGCATCGTTCTCGAGTTCGCCTGTCTTCGTCGGCACGCTGAAATTCACTGCCTTGTTTCCGTCCACAGCCAGCTGAATGCCGTTCACCAGGATCTTCTCGATGATGTTCGGCTGTCCTCCGGCTCTTTCGAGGCTCTGCACCCGTGCCGTCAGGGCGGCAAAATCAGTCACGACCTTTATGCCAAAAGCTTCCAGCTGGCTGAGCTTTGCAGATATTACTTCGCCTGCCATTCGTCACCCCTCCCCGAAGACACGAACCATCATGGCATCAAACTCGCTGTCGGTCGCAGCTCTCGTCGAGATGCTGCCGCCGCTGGTCACGTTCATGCCGTCGCCTATCTTGACCAGACCCAGCTTGTCCCGGGTAGCAGGGGTGTTGACCGGTTCTTCCTTCTTGATAAGCGCTACGATGACGTCGATGTTCGCCGTCGGCTTCCGCACGGCATAAAAGCGCACATGACCATCGCAGGTCTCTATCATGCTGGCCAGCCCTGCCGGAGAAGCCGCCTCGAAATTCTCGAGAGCGGTGGTCCCCAGCGGAGTCATGGTCGAAAGGCATCCCGGCACTTCCACATCGCAGTAATACTGGTTCGGCCCGATGGCAGACTCCATTTTGACCCAGTCGCGGACGGGCAGGGTCAGCTCGTAAGAAGTCGTCCCCACCCCAAAAATCGTCAGCACCAGCTCGATGTCCTTCGTCGGCACCCGGATGGCAAAAAGCCGGAGCGCGCCATTTCGCGTCTCGACTGCATTCGCCAGCCCTGCCGCCACCGCTGCCGCATAGCTTTCCAGCCCGGTCGAACAGAATGGCGAATGTCTCTCCGTCAGGTCGGGGACTGCGATGTCACAATAGTATTGGTATGGCCCCTTGGCAGGAGAAAGCTTCTTCCAGCTGTCCTTCAGGGCCGTCAGGTCATAGGTCTTGTAGTAGCCGCCACTATATTCCGATTTGGCTTCTGCAATGACGTCTTTCGCCTTGTCCGAATATCGCTTTGCCGAGTCCTCGCTGCTTTTGGCATTCGTCTCGCTCTTCTTTGCGGCTGCAGCGCTTGCGGCAGATTCGCTTGCGCTCTTTGCGGAAGCATCCGCACTTGCCTCGCTCCGGTTCGCACTGGCTTCCGACTGGCTGGCCGATGCTTTCGATTCTGCCGCGCTCTGCTTCGACTCTGCGGCGCTTTTCGCCGAGGCGTCTGCACTGTTCTTCGAATCTGAGGCCAGTTCTTTCATCCGCTCGATACCCAGCCGCACCATCTCGATAACGGCTTCCATTGAGCGCGCGATGTATTCGCGTACCTGTACGCCATAAACGGCCTTCCGCACACCGTGTACCGACGATGTCAGCAGGGCAACGACTTCGCTGTATGTCATATTTCACCACCTCGTTTTTATTTTGAATTTTCAGCTCGACGAATCGTCCTCGTTCACATGGCCTATCAGTCCGAACAGCGCGTTCTTCACGTTGTTTATCGCACTCGTGATGGCGTCCACCCGCTTCGAGAGCTTCTTGCTCGTCAGTCCAAAGGTGAACTGCTTGCTGTCCGGGCTGTCCAGCGGGAGTTTCAGCTTGGTGCATATCATCCAGCGGTCCATCTCGTGGGGTTGTGAGAGGATGTGCGTCCGCAGCAAAAAGCCCAGCTTGCCCACGTTCTCACCAGTGTCCCTTCTGTCAAAGGCTTTGACGGTCAATGTCGGTTCGATGACCTGCTTGTAGTCGTCCAGCTGTTCCTGTGCCGCTTTTTTCAGCGAGTCTGCGGTCGATTTCTTGCCGTCCACGTAAATATGCCGGGAGCATAGCCCGTAAGCCGCAATGGACAGCGTGTTCTGTGCGGTAGCCGTGATGGTCTCGTAAGAGGTGCGCGAGAATATCCACCAGCCTTTTTTCACGGTCGAGATGCCGTGGGCCGTCACGCTGTTCACGAGTTCCGAGGTGCGCTTTTCTTCCAGCGTCAAATCGAGCATGTTCACACCGTACTCGATGGTCTGGTCGGTCGTGGGCATGTCCTCATCGGTCATGTAGTCGTAGTAAAAAAAGTAGTCCTCCGTACCCGGGTCGTTGGCGAGCCGCAGCCGGAGGTATCCGTCTTTTCCTTTCTCGTGTTCCAGCAGGTATGTCGTCAGAATGGTCCAGAAACTCCCAAACTGGTCGCCCGAGTCCGTGGTGTCGATGCTCTGGCTCTTCACGGTCACGTTCCCGCGCTCCATGCAGTTCACAGGGCTGTTCCCTTTGTCTGCTTGGTTCGGCTTCAGCGCAATGGCAAGGATGCTGTGGTTCGCACCGTCCGTCGTCTGGTACGTTCCGCCCGTGAGCCTTGTCTGCATCTGGCTCAGCTCGTTCAGGATGCCGTCAGCCGTGATGGTCTTGCTCAAATCGAACTCCCGGTTCGTCTCGGTCACACGCCCAAAGAAGATGCACTCCCCGTCCTCTTCCACCATCATCCACGTCTCTCCGACTTTGATCTCGTCGTAGTACGGATTCTTTACAGTGCCAAAGCGCGTTTCTGCCTTGTAGGGTACTTCACAGGTAAAAGTGCCGGGCTCTTTGTTTTCCAGATCCACCACCGGGTCTGTGAGGATGCCTTCCGTCTCTTCTCCCTCGACCGCATCGCCGTAGGAGTCGTAGACGAGGGTCTTCTTTTTCCACCGGAACCGTGCCTGTGTGCTCGACTTAAACACCACATCCACCGTTCCAGCATATACTTTGTATCTCATAAAAACGCCTGCCTGCACTCTACGTTCACCGTGACGTCCTCGTCTGCCTTTATCACAACGGTCCGCCCGATGTTCTCAAGGTCAGAGGCTATCACGCCGATATTCGTTCTCTCGCCCGGCGTCAGCACAGCGCCGTCGCCTGCATAAAAGCTCATAGTTCCGCCAAAGCAGGCCCTCTTTCCGGTCCCGGAGCTGAGTTCGCCGCCTCGTGCTACCGAGATGTAGCTGCTGTTGTTTTTCAGCGTCTCGCTGTCGGCGATGCTCGTCCCAAAGAATTCCAGTCCGCTTGTCTTGCTCACTACCACAAGCTCGTAGTCCGTATTCGGCTCAAGCTCTGCGCTCAGTGTCCCGCCCAGCGTGATGGTCTTGCCGTAGTAGTCCTCGATGCCGTTCGTCCACACCAGCGAGGCCAGCAACACCGAGCTTCCTTTTTTTCGTACCGAGAGGCTCACCTGCTTCTCGCCCTTGTCCCACCAGAGGCCCGCAAAAGTGTTGCGGGGGTTCTTGAAATAGACTGGCGTTTCCACTGTCCGCAGAGAGAGCTTGTACGAAAGCACCTTAAAGGGGTATACCAGCTCCGTCTGACTCAGCCCATCGGTGCAGTCCACCTTTGTGCCGTACTTTTCGCTCACAAGGGTGAAATTCGTTCCATTTTGATTTTCGAGGCTCGCTGTTGCCTTTCCGCTCGAGGTCACGTAAACGCCCGTGGGCTTGTCTGAGTCCACCAGCGGGAAGGTCTCTTCTTTTCCTGCGGCGATGGCCACGCCCTTCATCTGCCTCGTCGCAAGGTCTGTCTCAAAACAGAAGGAGTCCCACAGCCAGTCACCGTTCGGCTCCGCCACAAGGTATTTATAGGGGTAAAACTGGTATCGCAGGGTTATTTTCGCATGGTCGTACTGGTAGGTGGGCTTTCCGCTCACCCACACTCTACCCACGTAGTAAAACTGCGGGTCATCGTCCAGTATTATCTTTGTCCGGAACGGCTGCTTCATCTTGGCTATCAGTTTCTGCTGTATCTCGAGGTAGGCCGTATTGCCCACCGGGCCGTAGAAGTTCTTTTCTTCCTGATACCGCTCCGTGTCCAGCCAGAACTGCCAGCTTCCTTCCCGCGAGCCGAACACCGGGTATCCGGTCAGCCCGTATGAAAGGTCTGCTTCGCCGTTCATTCCCTCAATGTCGAGGGTCTTCGTTTTCTCTATCGGCGGCTGTACGACCGGCCGACAAATAGGGATCAGATAGAGGTCCCGCCAAGTATGTAATCCGTCAATGGTCACTCCGTGCAGTATCGTCTCCATCTGGTCCCCTTTTCTCGGTCGCTCATGGCGGAGCCAGACTGTAGGCTATCGTCGCCTTTATCTGTCCGCTCTCGTCCGTTGTGTAGCCGCTCACCCAGCAGCGCCCCTTGTATGTTTTTATGCTCCCTTTTCCGTCCGGTACGTCCACCAGCACCCGCTTTCCCTGCAAAAAATGCAGCAGCGTGTGGTAGGTGCTCGTCCATGTCCGCTCCGTCACGGCATAGCCGCGGTCTTCCCGGTTGATGGGCGGGTCGATATAGCAGTCCCAGCAGGAGTGGGCTTTCTCGTCAAGCACATAGTAAAACTCCCAGCTTCCCTCGGCGTTCTTGAACACACGGTCTTTCAGCGGGGAGTATTCGATGGCACCGTGCCATGGCGCCGCTATCAGCGTCCGGACGGCCTCTTCGTTCGGCTCCACAAAAAGTGGCCCAGTCGGCACAAGGTCAAGGTCGGCTGTGCGCAGAGTCTTTACCGGGGCTTCTGCGGGGATGCGGAACACGAGGCCCGTGTACCCGGCAGCACTTCCCGGCACCACCGTCTCGTAGATGCTCATGGCTCAGTGTCCTTTCTCGATGATGTCACCCACAACGTCGTCGATGTCGCTGCGTATCTCGCCCACGAACTTCCGGCCGTTCATCACGACTTTCATGCCCTTCACGGACTCTGCCACCCGGTCGATGCGCTCGCCAAGGGTCTTCACGGCCTCCACCACATCCCGGTTCGACTGGGTCTGTGCGGGGGCAGTTTCGTATCCATTTTGATTTCTCGAGGGGGTCTCGGCCCTGCGTGCCATCCGTCCGGTCACAGTCGCCGCCATGCTGATGGTTCCTTTCCGGTCTGCAAAGGCGCTGTTCAGCCACGCGCTGCTCCTCGACGCATCCGAAAGGTCTACCACCGGGGTGATGCTGGGATGGTTGTCAGTCGAGAGATGATCTGCAATGGCGTTTGTCGTCGCCAGCGCACTGCGGATGACAGCTCCGCCCACTTCGTCCATGCCCTTTTCTGCTTCGCCTTCGGTAGAGACGATACCTCTGGTCAGGCCTTCGACGACGTATTCACCGATACCGGCCATGACCTTCGAGGGCGAGTGGATGCCGAGGATATGCTTGAATCCGCTGATGATGGCATAAGCAGGGCTCAGAGCCACTTTCAGGCCAAATTTGGCAGCGGATTTCACGCCGGTGGCAAGGCCGCTCATGAGGTTTCCGCCAATGCTCTTCATGCCGTCCCAGAGTCCCGAAGCCTTCTCCTTGATCCAGCTCCATGCGTTTCCGACGGCTTCTTTCACCTTGTCCCAGTTCTTCACCACAGCAGTACCCACGGCGACCGTTCCTGCGATGACAGCAGCAGCCAGCAGTCCGTGAGGCCCAAGTCCCGAGGCCACCTTGGCAACGCCCATGCCCACCTTGGCCAGGACTCCCGAGGTAGCAGCTCCCGCAGTGGTGGCGGCTGCCTTGGCAACTCCCGCCGCCTTGGCAACAGTGGTCACACCGGAGGCCACATTGGCGGTGGCAGTCCCTACGCTGTTCAGCACCGGGATGAGCTTTGTCGCTCCGCTGGCTCCTGCGGCCGCTGTCGATGCTCCGCCCAGAAAGCTCTTCGCGGCGGATGCACCGCCCTTGAGCCACTGCCATAAGTTCGAGAGGAAGCCGCCTGAGCTTCCGCTTCCGCCGAGGTCGATGCTTCCAAAAAGCTTCGTCAGCAGTTGTGCGAACAGCCCGTTCCCGCTGAAGGCATTCTTCAGCGCGGTGCTGATGGCTTCGGTCAGGGTCTGGCCAAAGTCCGTGCCAACTACGTCGAGTACCGCAGTCAGCCCACTTGCAACTGCACTGGCCCAGTCTCCGCTCATGGCGGCAACGACGGTGTTGGTAGCAGCGGCCACGGTCTCGCTGGCTCCGTCCTTCATGTAGAGGCCGAACAGGTCAGAGAATCCCTGTACCAGCTTCGGGTTCATCTTCTTGGCCACCGCCATGAATCCATTTTGAATGGGCTTCCAGTTCTGGGCGATGGCGTCGCCGAACTGCATCATAGCCTTCTTCGTGGCGTCGCTCACGTTGAAAGCGTCTGCCAGATTCCCCACATAGTCCGCAAAGGTCGAGCGGGTCTCCATCATGTCCTCGTAAGCGGCCATGACAGTCTCATCGTAGCGGTTGCCTCCGGCCTGTTCGAGGGCAGTCTGGTACTTCTGCTGCATGGCCGTGACCTTGCTCATCTGCCATCTCATGCTGGTCAGTGCGCTGTTCACGCCCATCAGGGCCGTCATGGTACCCTGCGTTGCCGCTCTCCGTGCCTCGATGCTGTCCTCGCCGTACTGCTCCACCGCGCTGGCATAGGCGTCTGCCCGCCCCGAGAGGTCGCCATCGTTGTAGAGCTTGTCCAGCAGGGTCATCCGCTTCTGTGCCATGGAGATGCGGCTGTCGTAGAAACTCGAAAGGTCGTCAAACGCCGCAAGCTGCGCCTTGTCCAGCTCGTTTTCCAGCTCCAGCTGTTCCTGCCGCGCTTCCAGATAGTCCCGGTAAGCCTGCTGGGTCACAAGGCTTGCTTCGCCGAGGGCATCCTTCGTTTCCACCCACACCTTTTCCGCGAGGGCGGTCTTCTCGCTCTGGATGGCCAGACGCTTGTTGATGGTCTCGATGTTCTTGTTGCTCTTCTCCATCACGGAAGCGGTTTTCTCGTAGGTGTCCGTCCAGAGCTGATACTCGGTCTGAGCCAGCTTGTCATCGCTTTCATACCGCTCGATGGCCGCCTTGTAGGTGTTCTCAAACCTCGCCTGCTGCAAGTCGAGGAGGTTCTTCTTCTCGTCCAGCAGAGTGTTGTAGGCTTCCTTCGTCTTGTCGTCGCTGGCTCCCACCCGGGAGACCAGTTCGTCGTACTGCCTCTGCGCGATGTCCACACGGGCTGTCTGCAGCTCGATGCTCTTCGCCAGCGTCTCACCCTTTTTCTCGATAAGGGCTTCAATGGAAGCAGTGTCGCCTTCTCCTGCTTCCCAGAGGCTGTATTCCTTGTCGGCGGCATTCTGGAGGTACTTGTTGGCCTTCAGTTCCTTCGTGTACTTCTCGGCGATGGTCTCGGCCAGAGTCTTACCCTTGCTCGAGGATTTCTTGCCGGAAGATGCAGTGGAAGCGCCTGCACTGTCGTCGGGGAGATAGCCGCTGTACTGCTCGAGGATGAGGTCGGCATACTCGCTCGGGTCAAGGCCCTCCAGACCAAGAGCACTTCCGATCTGCTTTGAGACCCAGTCCTTTGCCTCGCCAGTCAGGCCCTTCAGGGCGTCTTTCGCTTTGATCTCGCCGCTCTGGTACTTTTGCAGCGCTTCCGTCGCCTTGTCCCACATGGAGCTGGGCTTCCAGTCCGCGCCGAGATAGGGCGTATTCCTGGCGTCTTCTTTGGCGTTGGCCTTCTCGTAGTCCTGTACCGCCTGCTGGTAGCGGTTCGCCCCGAGTCCGACTTTTCCGCTGGGGAGCGTTCCGTCCGGCATGAGATGGTCGGCCTTCATGATGCTGTAAAGCTCCAGCATCTTGTCCGAGGCAGTCTTCTTGGCTTCGTCCAGTGCCGCGCCCACAGCGTCCCGCACCTGCGAAGCGGACTCATAGCTTGCATCATAGAGCTGGCTTCTCAGGTCGGGGTCTCCGATGCCAAGGCGCAGTCCCTCCACGACGTTCCGTCCGTCCTCTTCTGCCAGCTGACTCGGCGAGTGGATGCCCCAGAAAGTCGTAAAGACGCTTCGGACGCTCTTTGCCACAGTCTGCATCGCTGCCAACGCCCCGCTCAGAGCGCCCGGGTCCTGGATGCCGATGGCCAGACCTTCCGTGATGTACCGGCCTATCTCTTCGAAGACCTTGGAAGGACTATTGACGTCATATCCATTCTTGGCAGTATCTATGGTGTCGTCCACCATGTCCTGTACAGCACCCGTTGTGCGAGCTTTATTTTCCTCGACGCCCTTCGCCCCTCCGTTTACGACATTTTCACCGATCTCCTTACCCTCTTTTTCGGCGTCGTCTTTTGCACCGGAGAACGTAAAGACATCTGCGACATTGATGCGCTGGGGTTTGAAATCGGGGTTGAACTTGAAAGCAATGTTTCTCTGCTGGAAGTTTCCATTGTCGCTGAACGGCGAAAAGATGTCCCGGATGCCGTCCCAGATGTTCTTTCCCAGCTCTTCCAGCGCGCCCTTGATGCCCTCGCCTTCGCCGCCTTCGCCGCTCCATGCCCAGCCGATGAGATCGATGGCCGTCTGGATGAGCACTTTACACAGGGTGGTGAAAGCCTCACCGATGGGTTCGGCGCTCTGGTTGATGGCGTTACAGATAAGCGTCACCACAGCCACCAGAGCAGCCTCGATGTCCGGCGCGGCATTGATGATGGCCGTACACAGCGGGTCGGCAAACAGCGCCAGTGTGCCGAAGAGTGCGCCTGCACCGGCGAGGTAGAGCATTCCCTTGCCAAACTTGGTAAAGGCACCTGCCAGAGTCGAGAGCCCGAGTGCAAGCTCCGGGATGCAGGTCAGCAGCATACCGCCTGCAAACATCGCCATCATGGTATCGGCAAATATCCACAGCGATTGGCTCACTGCTTCCGGCTTTGCCATGCCGATGAGCTGGATGGCCGGTGCCAGCACCAGCAGCGAAGCGCTCATGGCCAGCATTCCGGTGGAGACGTTCAGAAAGCTGACCGGACCGGCAAATTTCGACAGCACCAATCCGATCGCAGACAAAACTACCAGCGACGCGCCTGCTTTTTTAAGTTCTCCCCAGTCTACTTTTCCCATCATCAGACACGCCCCGGCCACCGCCATGAGTGCATCGGCCATCAGGAAAATGCCTGCGCCCTCGCTCCATCCTGCCGAGCCGAAGTAACCGAGTGCTGCCATTGCGGCACTGAGTCCGCCAAGCACCCCAGCCGCCTTTTTTAAGCTGTCTACAGGCACGAGTGTCAGTGCCGCAGCAGCCACAGCCACCGCGTTCATCGCTCCTGCCATGGCCAGCGCCGCCGCACCCGAGCTGAACTTCGTCTTGCTGGAAAGTACGCTCATGGCTGTCATGAGGATCATCAGGGTCTTCATGGCCGTAGTGGCGTACTCGAGCTTTGTGGTGTTCAGAGTGCCGTCGTCCACATTCTCGGTGATGAGCCCCGCCAGAGCACAGACGCCCTGCACCAGCACCCACAGGCCTCCGCCCATGGCCGCGATGGCGAGTCCATTTTGAAATGTGAGCATGGTGTCCGCCACACCCTGTGCCAGTACGAGCATGCTTCCCATCGCGGTGAGGTAGGCTGTCAGTGCGCCCATTCCTACTACGGCTTTCACAAGGCTCGTCCACTTCACCTCACTCAGAGGCTTTATTGCACCGGCCACGATCCGCAGTCCGATGCCCATCTCGATGAGCGAAGCGCCGAGGCCAAGCAGCGTCGCACCGCCTACCACGAGGTCGCGGGCCTTCACGGTCGCAATGAGCAGCCCCATGTTCCGTGTCAGCACAACCATAGCGCCCACTGCCGCCGCAAAAGCCGCGAGGTTCTGGAGAAAGTTCTCGCCCTTTATGGCGTCCGCGATGGCCACGAATCCCGAGCACAGAGCCTTCGTCGCTGCGGCCAATCCCAGCAGAGCCGCCGCAGAACCCCACAGAGTCGAGGCTTTCAGCAGCTGAGACCCGAGTCCACTCACCGCAGAGTCAAAGGCCTTCACTTCCGGTTTCAGCAGCTTTGCCGCCGTCACCAGTTCTGCAATGAGGAGCATCGTGCCGACCAGTACCGAGGTATATCGCTCCGGGTCGATGCGGCTCATGACGAACATGGCGCCCGCCAGCATCAGCAGGGCCGAGCCGATGCCCGTGATGATCTTGGTGTTCTCCTGCTTCTGCCATGTTTTCAGCGCCCCCGTCAGCGCGTTGAAGCTTCCCGAAATGCTGTCCAGCATCTTCGACAGGGGCGTTGCCAGCATCTTCCGCAGGCTGTTCATGGCCTTGGCGAACTGTGCGATGGCGTAGGAGAGCAGCCCCACGTCCAGAAGACTCAGGAACCGGTAAATATCCGTCCCGCTGATGGAGTCAAATCCGTCTTTCAGTGCCTTGAAAAAGACCTTCACCGGCTCGTAGACCCTGGACGTCGCGCTCTCCACGTTCCCGGCAGCGCCCTTGAACTCCTCAGCAAAGGCGCCCACTGCAGCCCCCACGATGGCAGGCAGGCTCGTCAGCACGTCCTTATACCCGTTCAGGTTCTTGCTCTGCCCGGTGATAAGGTCGGCCACAGTGCCGATTGCTTTGTTCGCACTTTTCTTCAGGTCGCTCAGCGCTCCACCCACGACACCGGACACGGTCAGGGTGCCGGCACCCAGTCCTTCCAGAATGCCCAGCAGGGTGTAGACCCCCTCGCGCACTCCGTCCGGCAGGCTGTCGGCCCATTTTGAAATTTCCTTCCTCGCTTCGCTCAGTTTCTCGCCGATGCTCTTTTTCAGCACGTCGCCCAACGTGGTCAGCGGGTCCAGCAGCTTCTTGGCGCTCTTCGCGATGGCTTCCAGCTTCTCGCTGAGCGTCCCGCTTCCCAGCAGGGTGCTCTGCATCTCGGACACAAAGCTCCCCATGTTTCCTGCCACTTTCAGCAACACTGCTCCAACCGGTCGCAGGACGTCCACCAGTACGCCAAAAGCCCTTGCCCCGGTCTTTGCCAGCGTCGTCATGGCGGTCAGAGGCACCTTCACCACTGCAAAGATGCCCTTGAATGTCTGCTTCAGGTTCGCCGCACTCTCATCCGTGATGATGAGCTTTTTGGTCATCACATCCAGCCCTTCGGCGATGGAGTGTATCTGCTCTCCGCTGGTGGGCGGGAATATCTCGGTGAAGGCTTCGTGGACAGAGCCTGTGACCTTCCCGATGGCGTCCATGATGTTCCACAGGCTGTTGAAGAGATGCTCCCGGCCCGACACCTCCGTCAGCCCTTTTGCATACTGCACAAGGTCGAGACTGCCGTCTGCCACCGCATCGTTGAGCTTCAGAAAGGCTTCGTAGTCCTTCTGGATGGCATCGTATCGTGGGTCTGCCTTGTCCAGCGTCCCCAGCAAGCTCTCATAGGTCTTGATGGTGTCACTGAGACTGGTCGTCAGGAGTTCGGCGTTCACTTTGCCTTTCTGCAAAGCTTTCGCAAAGCTCCCCTCTTTCTCAATGGCCTCTTCGGTCACAGCGCCATTTGCCAGTGCCAGCTTTTCCAGCACCGTCGTGTAGGCGTCTGCCTGGTCGCCGAAAGCGTCCCGCATCTGCTGCCAGCCGCTGTCAAGGCCCTCTTTCATCCGATCGTTCAGGGCTTCGATGGGCGGCACAAAGATGTCGTACAGCCGGTTCGCCAGCTCCGTCCATGTGTCGGTGGCCTCTTCCTTGTTGCCGAAGATCGTCTCGAACACGGACATCCATTTTGAACTGACAGCGTCTTTCGTCGAGTCGATGGCCTGCCCGAAGCTGGTTGCCTGCTGGGCGGCGAGAGCGGCGCGTTCTGCCAGCTCCCCGTACTGTCCCTTCAGCTGTTCCAGCGCCTCCGAGCTGGTCATGCCCGGGTTCTTCTGGGTCAGCTCATAGGCCGCTTCCATCATGGAGGCGTACTTTGCGAAGGTCTTTTCCATGACCTTTGTGTTGGCCCACTTCTTCTGCAAGCTCGACTCAAAACTGGCGATGGTCACTTCGCCTTCTTTGATGACGCCCAGCTCCACCGCAGTGTCGATAAGCTCCTGTTTCAGGGCTTTCGTCGCCGTACCCATCAGGTTCAGGCTCTTCCAGTCCTGTAACTGCAAATGCCCGGCGCTGTAGCTCTGGGTCAGGTTTCGGATGGTGCTCTGGAACGCAAAGCCCATCTTGCCCGCATCCGCCGTGGCGTTTGCGATGCCCATGATCATGGGTATCATCTTGTCGATTTTGCCGCCCGCCGCCGTCATCTGCGAAAGCGCACTGGTCATCTCGTTGAAACTGTAGCTCGTCTCGTCCGAGTACCACATCAGCTTGTTCAGGTAGCCGTTCACCTGGTCGATGCTCTTGCCGGTGGCGTTCATGATGGTCTGGACGTTGGAAGTTTTCTCGTTATACTTATCCCATCCACTGGTGATCTGGTCCACCGACAGGCTTTTTACCATCTGCTCGCCGGTGCTTATCACCTTGTCCGTGATGCGCTGCAAGGCTGTAAAGGCGATGACATCCAGTGCGCTGAACTTGGCCTGAACCGTGTCCAGTCCCTTCTCCATGCCGGAAAAGTCCACGTTCTCGCTGGCGGCCTGCACCTGTTCGAGACCCTTTGCCGCGCCTTTGAAGCTGAGCTTCTCTTTCAGCTTGTCCAGCGTCCGCATGGTGTCCCGGCTGTTTTTCTCGAACTGCGCATTGTCAAACCGCATTTCGACCACACGCTGGTCTATCTCCTGACTCACTCCCGCCTTACCTCCTCCCATGCTCTCTTGGCTATCTCGTCAAAAATAGGGCGCATGGCGGGGTTGATGTAGTCAACTCCTTCCACGTACCCTCCGTTTCTCGTGCCGTGTCCGTATTGCAGGATAACGGCGATGGGCGTTCCGTCTACGATGTTCGAGTTCGACCAGATGATGGCGATGCTGTCTTTGCCCTTTTCCACCCGGTAGCTCCAGCTGGCAGCCGTCTTTCCGGTCTTCCTGGGCGTTGCCGCCGCCAGCGCTTCCACGCCTTTCTGACCGTATCCCGCCAGCACAGCGTCCAGTCTCCCGGCGCTGACACCTTTCAGGAAGCGCTCCGTCTTCTTGAAGCTGCCTTTCTGCCGGAACAGAATAACTTTGGACACGAACCCACCTTCTCTCTGTAGCAGTGCCAGCCCCTTCGCGCCCTATTGAACTCTGTTCGTCCAGCCCAGACAAAGAGCAGCTATCCTCTCGTCCCAAGCTCTTTCTTTCTCTTGGCGTTCAGCGCCTTTCTCCGGGCCGCCTGTTCGCTCTTCGATACCTTCTTGGGCGGCTTGTGCTTTTCGTTGCAGACACGGATGAGGGTCAGCAGCCGGTTCAGATGCCACTTTTCGCACTCGAACGGAATGCCCAGCTCCACCATGTCATAATACAGGACCTCGCTCGTCACGGCACTTGCGGTGCTTTTTCCTGAGCGGGGTCCGGCTTTGTTTGTATTCTCGTCTTCCCGGAACCATGTTGCGGTCATCGGGTCGTTCATATATGTATAAATAGCCGTGCAGTTCTCTTGCGTCAGATGGCGGTATGCTTCGTCCGGGACCCCTTTGTTCAGGGTCATGCAGCGCACATAGTCCTGCATCTGCTCCGGGGTCAGCCCGTTTTTTGCATCGAGAAACGGCACGTGCCACTTGCTTTCCCATTTAGACAGAGAGAGCAGCGAGTGCTCCAGCGCCAGCGTTGTGGCCTTCCGGCAGATGAATTCCTCCCGGTCAGCATCCCAGTATTCTTCACCGGGTATCTGGATGGTCAGCATCTCGTCACTCTCCCTGTCATAGCCTCTCCGTCTGCTGCGCAGCCACCTCTCCCGAAAGGAGAGGCTCTGGCGTGACGGTCAGGCTTGTTTTTTAGTTGATATGGGTTCTTCGTTTTGCAATCGACAGTGCTCCACTTTCAAGATAAGGTTTCTATGAAACCTGCCCTCTGTAGCAGCGCACTGCCGTTTACGCCCTATTGGGCTTCTCTCATCCAGCTTAGAGTGGCCCGATATGCCAAAGGTGCTTCGCACCCGGGTTGCGGTTCCCAGCGTCTGCTCACATTCGTTCGCATCCTGCTGACCGCTGCCCCAACAATTTCTCCTTGCTTCCGCCGCTGGCGGCAGTCGAAATCGTTGCCCCTATTAGGGGAGCTGTCGAGCGAAGCGAGACTGAGAGGTTTTACTGCGGGTCCGCCACGGCCAGCGCCCGGGCGTTGTTTGCGGCCACAGCGGCAGAAACTTCGGCGGCCTTCGCCTTGGCCTCGTTCTCGGCCACCATCTTGCGGACGTCTGCGCCCATCGCGCCGTTCATGAACTCTGCGGCCTTGTCCGGGTCGCTTGCCAGTTCCACGTAGAGGTCGGAGTAAGCCTGAGTCGCCACAAAGTCTGCGGTGATCTCAGGGCTCTTCTCGAACTTGCGGCCGTCGAGGCTCTTCTTGCCGTAAGCCAGCAGCAGGATCTTCTTGAACACCTCGATGGCCTCACCCACCTTGGTGCTGTGCATCAGCTGCTCCATGTACTTGTCGTAGCCGCCGTCCTTGCTCAGGCCAAGGTCCATCATCTCGGCTTTGGTCAGATTGAACCAGAACTCTTCGACGCGCGGATTGCCGTCAAAGTCGGTGTACGAAATTACTTTCTTGATCATTCTAATCGTCCTTTCCTATCAGACTCCCACGTTAGAGGAAGCCACCTCGGTAACGCCGCCAAGCAGCTTGATGACCTCGTCCGGAGTGGGCAGGGTGCTCTCACTGTTCTCGGTGCCGTAGATCTTGTCCTCCAGCAGCTTGAGCTTTGCAGCCTCGATGAGGGTGGAGTTGAGGGTCATGTGGGCAGTGGGCTTGTAGCCAGTCACCTGAGTCGGGGTGGTGTCGCACTCCCAGCTGAAGGTCTCAGCGTCCGGATTCTCGTTTACGGTCTCGTGGCTCTTGTCCGAGGGCGAAGCGGTGCTGTTCCATACCAGATGGATGATGTAGCCCTTCTCGGGGTCGTCGTCTGCACCGATGCGGGTGCGGTAGCTCAGACCGAAGGGGCAGCGCTTCTGCTGACCGATGCTCACGCCCTTTACCACCTCGACAGAGCCATCACACTGCTCGAACTCGGGCGGATAGGTCAGTGCCTCGATGGTGTACTTGAAGTTCTCTGCCGAGCGGATGGACGCGTACTTGATGTTGTCGGCGTAGCTGTCGTTGGGGTCTGCGCCGTCGGGACTCTCGTTCACAGCGGTCAGGCCGTTCCAGGGTGCGCCAGTGGTATACTTGCCCTTCACCATCGGGAAAACGACGCCGCGGTCAACGCCCAGATGATACAGGCGCTCGCCGGTCTTATCCCATTCCAGTTTGCTCATAGGTCTTGTTCCTCCTTTTTGTTTTTCAGACGGTAATAGTGAACACGTCGTGGTATAAATTGTCCGCAATATAAGGGCGGTCGTGTCTGCACTGGTCGAGGCGTGACACGGCCGCTGTGAGGTCGCTGTCCGGGGTCTTGGTTATCACCGTCACCGTGTAGGAAGGGTGCTGGAGATAGACGTGGCCGTCAGCGTGTACATTGCGGATGCGGTTCAAATCGTATCGGATGCAGGGGTACTGCATTTTCAGGTTGGCGGGCGGCTGATAGTACAGATGTATTTCTCCGACAGTTTCTTGCAGCACCCTCCGGAGAATGCCGTCCAGCCTCAGTCTCTGCTCACTCATGGTATATCCCTCCGAATGTCAGGATGAGGCGCGGGTACTGTACTTTCACGTCCGTCACCTTCCATTTCACGCCGCCAAATTCGGCGTATCGCATGGAGCCAAAATTCTCGTGGGCAAAAGGGTCTGCCACGATGCTCAGCTGGTTCTGGAACGTGACATTGTCGTTCACTCCATCCCCTGCCTGCAGCTGTCGGCCCCACTCCAGCACATCGCCGTAGTATTCGCGCTCCACCGTTTCCTCGGTGAAGACACTGGGCGCTGTCTCCACAGTCTGCCCTTCAAAGCCGATTTTTCCAAACCACTTTGCCATAATAACCTCTCCGTCATTTCGCTTCGCTCAATGCCACCTCTCCTGGCGAGGAGAGGCTTTGGCAGGGCGGTAAAGTTTATTCATCCTTGGGCAAGGCGTATCTTACCATTTTGAAAAACCTCCCCCTCTTCGCCAGTGGCTCCCCTCGGTAGGGAAGCTGGCGCGAAGCGCCGGAGGGGTTTACTCCTTGCTTGCCGTCCAGCTCTTGGCGGCAGTGCCGTCATAGGTCTTCACGCCGGTGGCCTCTGCGTATGCGATGGGCGCAAAGTAGTTCTTGCCGTCGCACACGATAAGACGGCCCAGCATGAAGGCGCGGCCAAGGTCGGCGGCGCTCACCTTCATCTTGTGCTCGGCGTCAGCGTACAGCTTGCCGTCGGTGTGGCCGTAAGCGACATATGCGCCTACGTGTACATCCTCGGTACGGTCATAAAAAGGTTTCAGGGTCATTTTTGATCTCCTTTCTTATGCAGTGCCTGCCCTCTGTAGCAGCGCACTGCCGTTTACGCCCAGACGAAACTTCATTCGTCCTGCAAAGGCCTCCCCGTTCAAGGGAAGGTGTCGGCGCAGCCGACAGAGAGGTCCTAACGGGCGAGTGCTCTAAAGTTAAAGCGCCTTAGAGGTTCGTTTTGTGCCTGCCCTCTGAGGAAAAGTGTCAGCTGAGCTGACGGAGAGGGCATCCGGCGCTCTTTACGCAGCCGCCCACTCGATGGCCATAGCACTGTAGGGAGTCGTCAGTGCGCCGGAGCAGCGGGTCTCGATGAGGTACTTCATGGCGTTGTAGTCGATGTCGAAGTCGTCGAACATGGAGACAGCGCCGCCCTTGTCTGCGCCCACGGTGTAGTCGCTGAGGTTCACGATAACGGCGGCCAGATCACCGCCCTTGGCGCCCTTGCGGCCGTCCATCTCAGGCACCGTGACGATCTTGCTCACGCGCAGCTTGCGGGCCAGAGCAGCCTCGTCGGCGTAAAGCGTGCGGCCCATGCCGTCCTCCAGCAGGAGCATCTCAGTCAGAGCGTCCTCGGTGGTGAACATAGTCGGGGTGCCGCTGCCGCGGTACTCCTTGCGGCTGCGGATGACCTGCTTGATGAAGGCCTTGTACTTGTCCTCCACCTTGCTCAGGCCGGTCGTAGCCACCTGTACCTTGATGGTAAACAGGTCGGCATCGTTGAAGATGGGACGGATGCAGTTCTCGTCGATCTTGTCCTCGCTTGCCGCCTGACGGCCATCGCCCAGGATATAGGCCAGCGCCAGCTCACGGTTCAGCTTGTAGCGCATCTCGTTGCGCAGCCAGGACACCACATCGAAGCTGTTGATGTCGCACACGTCGTCGCGGTCGAGCTTCTGCTTCTTATACACAGTGGTCGGGCCGGTGGAGCGGCGCAGCAGGCCAAAGACCTCTTCGATTTTATAATTGCCCTTCACATAACCCTTGGCACGGGCATCTTCGGGGGTCAGGTCTGCGAACATGCTCTTGAAGCGGCTGAACGGGATGTGCTTCACGCCGCCCATCACTACGCTCACCCAGTCGTCGGGCTTGTCGATGATGCGGGGCGTGGTATCCAGCAGGTGGTCTTCCGGGAACAGCCAGTCGATATTGTCGATGCCGTGGCTCAGCTCATCGATCTCGCCCTGCTCCACGCCGGCGTTATCGAAGGCCGCCTTCAGGGTGCCGCTGGTCTTTGCGCCCTTGATGATGCTGTTGATGTCGTCGATGCTGTGCTTCAGCACGGTCTGCTTGCCCGCATCCTTGTCGAAAACATTCTGCTTCATGTCGCTTTCATCCTCCTCGTCTTCGCCGCCGTCACCGTCCTGCTCTTCCAGAGCGAGACCCACCAGTGCATGGCAGCATTCCTTCTGCTCGTCGGTCATGCTGTTGTAGACCTCTTCAAGCGTCTTACCGTTGGTTTCCTCGGCCATCTTGCCGTCCTCCTTGTTGTCGTCGGAGTGGGCCAGTACGGCCTCCTCCAGCGGGTTGCCCTCCGGGTCCATGCCATGTTCGAGGCTCAGACTGCCCGGGTCGTTAAAGATAAAGGCTTCGCAGCCCTCATTGTCCATATTGTCAGCGCTGTGCTTCACCACTTCCTGAATGAGCGCGCCGGGGTTGCAGCCTGCCAATACGAGGCTAAGTTCCCGGATGACGCCGTGTTTCACCACCTGTCCGGCCTTCTGCAGACCGTTGGCCCAGATGGAAAAAGCGTTCAGGTCGCCGTTCTCCACGCACTTCTTGGCCGTCTGACCGGTGGGCGTGTCGTTGAACTTGGCGTAAGCGTAGACCCCGCCCTTGCGGTTTTCCAGCAGTGCGTGGCCGATGACATTGTCAAGGCTCGAGTGGTCGTGGTTGTACACCATCGGCACAGTCTGGCCGCTGCAGCCCTTGAATGCGTCTTCTGCAATGGTCAGCCCGTCGTAACACTTTGTGTTCGCCTTCGTCGCCCAGCCGCTGCAGTCGTAGTCAAAATTCACCATTTTGATTTCTCCTTTCTTTTAAGATTCATTTACCATCTGCTCCACAGCCTCTCTCCCTCTTGCGGCGGGGTCACTGCCAATCTGTGCCGCCTGTCCCGCGTTGGGAGAAAGATTCTTGTTCAGCAGCTGGTCTGCCTTGGGGTCTTTCGAGGGTTTCATTCCGATGACCTGACGGAACTCATTCGACGTCATGATCTCGTTACGGGTGAACTTGTCGGCCATCTCGGCCACCATCGAGACGGGTGCCAGCTTGAACGGGTCGCGGAAGTACATGATGCTCTGCTTAGCCTTGAGGTCTTCGCAGCTCAGGAACTTCCGTTTCATCTCGTCCACCACAGCCGCCACAAGGGGCTCGATGACTCGGTTCTCGTAATTGGTCATGACAGTGTCGTCCGCTGTGCCGTTCATGATCTCCGGCGTCAGCCCCAGCTGGCTGTAAGCCATGTTGGTCAGGTACTCGATGCTTTTCAGCAGGTTGTTCTCGAGGCTCCGGTTCAGCTGGGTGATATGCTCCGTGGCGTCGATGTAGCCGATGCCGTATCGGCTGCCCGCCAGCTGCTCTTCCAGTGTCTTCCGCCGCTCCTGTGCCTGTTCTTTCCGGGCAGGGCTTTTCACGGTGTAGGGCAGCTGGATGATGAGGTCGAGCTTTCCGCTTCCAGCCTGCTCGTCCACGGCGTCCATGATGCGCAGCTTGCTGATGAGCCGCTGGACGGTGCTGTTGGGCTCGTTCATGACAGAGTAGAAGGGGTTCTCCACGATAGCCACCCGCTCTTTCGGCAGGATGACTTCTTCCTTCTGCCCGGTCCTGTCGTTGTAAAGCTCCACCCGCACATTGTCCGGGTACCACTCCTTCACCTTGCCCACCCGCATCGACCGGATCTCTGTCTCCCCCGTCACCGGGTCCTCGTCGATGTCCACCGGAACGATGGTGATGACGCCTTCGTCCAGCAGGGAGAGATAGATGTCGTACCGCAGAGCCCTGCCCGTCTGGTCCTTGTTGGCCGAAAGGTTCAGGCATGAATTAAGGCCCGAGTCCAACACCGCATCGAAGCGGTCGTTTTCGTCGAGCCTTACGTGGTTTATGGTGATAGCTGTGGCGTCCTGCGCCATCCGGGCGTAAATTGCCGTCAGGATGGTGCGGTCGGTCGTCCGGTTCAGCCTTGGCCGGTCGGGCCGGTAGCTGTAGCCCCCTCCGTACACCCTGGGAGGGTCCCGGTTCAGAAATGCGTTCCAGGCGTGTTTCAGCCTGGAGCCAAATGAAAGTTCCATTTTGATTCTCCTTGATTCACGGCTCTCCTGATAGGGGAGCTCCGCAAGGCGCCAGCCTTCGGCGGGACCGAAGCGGTGAGAGGTTTACTTATTATCGTCCTTCTTATCGTCGTTCTTTTTGCCTTTATCCGGGACGAACATATTGCCCAGTTCGGGATTGTGGAGTACGTTCACGGCAATCCACTTAGCTCCCTGAGATTCAATGTTATCAACGGCCTTCGTTGCAAATTTCTTGGTTCCGTCCGAAATGATGTCTTTGACAAAGCTCTTGCCTTCATAAACTTCTTTCCGAAGTTCCTTGACTTCCTTCTGGAGCTGGAGCCTTTCTTTTTCGATTTTCAATTCACGGTTGGGGTCATCCACCCGGACATCTGTTTTTCCCATGAGGGTACGGTACTGGTCTTCCATCTGCATCCGGCTGATTCTCGCACGGAGCTCCTCATCGGTATACGCACTTGCATCTTTGCCCGTTCTTTTCGGCGCATACTCCACCTGTTCGGCGTCCTCGCCTGCATTCCCATCTCCGCTGTAGTGCTTCTTTCCGGCCGCCGTCAGGGTGCCGTTCTTGTTCTGGTATCGCCGCACGCCCCACTTCATGCCCTTGATGCCCCAGTGGTACAGCTCATCTTTGTATCTCTGCACTTTGCTGTCACCTCACTTTCCCTGCAATGTCAGCTTCCGCGCACTGCCCTTCCCAAACAGCCCGTGCTCCATGAATTTCCAGTAGTCCATTTTGATTTCTCACCTGCCTTCACTTCAAACTGATTGCATGGGCGATACGATCCCACCAGTCACCTATCATATATAACCTCACTCAAATGCATCCCGGTTCAGCTTCCACGCCACGTAGGCATCCATCAGCGCCGCCACGGCGTCGATCTTCTTGTCGTGCCGCTGCTTGTAGAGCTTCCGGTTCCCGTTGGTGTCCTCCAGCGTGATGCAGTTGCCCATGGCAAACTCCATCAGTGCCTCATCGAACAGCAGCTTTCTCTGTTCGCTCAACTTCTTCAGTTCGCCCAGCGGTACGCTCTCCGTCCTTGCGCCCTGAATGACCTTCTCGATGCCAAAGGGGCCGTTCTCCTGCGCCCACCGCTCCACGAATTCCTTCGCGTTGTAGGGGTCGTAGCCAAAGGCCCGCACGTCGTACTCGCTCTGCAGGATGTAGGCGTCGAGGTCATCGTAAACCTGCATCATATCCAGCACAGTCCCGTCGAACACCTGCAAAGTGCCTTCGTTCATGAACTCTTCGTACTTCTGCCGCATCGCCAGCGGAAGCTGTGAGAGGGTGTAGCTGGTGATATAATCCCGCGTTTTCACCCCGAAATATCCGTTCTCCAGCGGGAACAGGAAGGTAAACGAGCAGAAATCGTCGCCCAGCGAAAGGTCAGCGCCCATGGCACAGGGCATCTGCCAGAAGTCCCGGTGTCGGTGCCGCAGGGTCTCCTCATAAGTAAAGAAGTAGGTGTAGCCTTCCATCGGCAGGTTGAAGCGCTTGGCCAGAATATCATTCCGTGCTCCGGGCGAGTTTTCCGCGCGCTCCACATCCAGCTGGTAAGTCTCGTAGCTCACAGTCTGCCCGAGGTTCGGGTTCGCCTTCAGCCACATTTCCGGCTTGCCTACTTCGTCGATAGAGTCCAGCTTGTAGTAGAAGATGGAGACATGCGGATTGACATACTCGCCCTTCAGGATCTCCATCAACTCCATTTTGATGGTGTCACCGCAGCCGTTTCGGACAGTACCCTCCGAGCTTGCCGCCACGATGAGATAATCTTCGTTCTTGGCTGCGCCCTGCTCGATGGCACCGATGGGGTCTTCCCGGATGTCGCAGGAGAGCCATTCGTCCACGGTCGCCACACGGTCGCGCCGGCCCTGTAATTTCTCGATGGTCATGGGGCGTATCTCCAGCAGCGAGCCCGTCAGGAAATTCTCGATTCCCTTCTTGGTGGAGGCCATCTTCACCCGGTCGCTCTTTGCACCCGTGGTATTCTGGATGCTGCCCATGGTCATGAACTTAAAAACAGGCCCTCTCGCCCGCGCCAGTGCTGTCCGGAACGGCGAGAGGACTTCTTCTGCCTGTTTCATGGTGGGGGCAGTCGTCACCTGCTGGGTCGTGCTCTTGTCCACCGTCATAAAGTAGGCCTGTAAGCACTCCAGATACATGGTCTTTGCGGCCGCACGGGTGATGATGAGATACTGCTTGGTGATGAGCCGCTTCTTGATACGCTTGCGCTCGTAGTGTCCCCCATGTCCGCCGGGGTCCGGCACGTACACGCTCCGCTCCACAAAGTAGTACCAGCCGAAGATCTCCTCTGCCCAGAGCTTGAAGCTGTCCAGCAGTTTCAGATCACTGCCGTCCGTCAGCGTCAGCTCCCTCTCGCAGAACTTGATAAAGCCGTTGACGGCCTTGTCGTCGTAGTAAACGCCCGGGTTCGCGATGAGGTCGTCGATCCGGTTCATTTCCATTGAAATTTCCCGGCAGACAGGTATCTCGCCCCGCATCACGGCCTCCCTGAACCGGCCGTAGTAGATGGGCGTGGCCGTGTTCGAGAGTGCCATGATTCAGTTCTCCTGTCAGTCGTTCATTTTAGGTTCGAAATAAGGCTTATGAAGCGTGCTGAAACACCGTGCCGCGTTTGGACATGCATTTGTCTTGAATCGAGCGCATTTCCTGCAAATGCCATATTCGTCTGACTCATCGGTTGAGCGCAAAACCGTGCCAAAGATGAGCTTTTCGTTCAGTTCCATTGTCATGCCTCTGTTTTATCAAACTCGATGTTCAGCCGGAACTCCATTTCTGCAACGGTATTTTTCAGCGCCTCCATGGCGGTCGAACTCTGCGGCGGGTCGAACGCGAGCCTTACCTTTGCACCCATGTAGGACGCGATGGCCTTCGCCCGCTCGTCTCCGGGCAGAAAGTCGTCCCACACGGCACTTGCGTCCACGATGCCAAAGCCCTTCTCCGGCCCGACTCCCAGCTGCTGCAGCACCAGAAATACCGCGTTGATGTGCATGATGATGTCCGCATCAAACGCCGTGTAGCTCTCCGCTATCCCCAGCAGCTTCTTCACGCTTGTCAGAATCGAAGCCATTTTGATTCCTCCTCGGCATCGCTGTCGCCACCCATAATGTAGCTCATCATGGCATAATACCAGTCCTTCTGAGCCCTCGCCAGCAGTTCCAGTTCGGCCAGATGGTGGGGCGCGCCGTCCTTCCCCATGGCCGCTTCTTTCTGTGCAGCAGCTTCAACAATCTCGGTCAGCTTCTGAAGATCAACGGTGACCAGCCCGGATTTCAGAGCACTGTGGTTCTCCACGCTGTCCGGGGTGATCTTCATCCCATCAAGCGTAATATCCCCGGCCCGTGTTGCCAGCACCTGCTGCCCATCCACATTTGTCGCCAGAGCATCGTCAAAGTCGAAGCCTCTGTTCCGCGGTACAGCCGTATAACCCTGCTGGAGCCCGGCTTCCGAAATACCCACATTCGCCCATAGCAATGCCTCGTCCAGCTTGGTCAGTGCCAGGCTTCTCGCGCGGCTCGGTACAAGGTGTTGAAGCATTGCCCCTGCCTCTTCCATCTTCCGCCGCAGAAGGACACTGTATTCCGCTTCCCGTTCATCAAACTTTTTTCTCTCGTACATCTTATCCCTCCACAACCTGTTCCCAGTCGTCGCAGCAGGTCACGTTCAGCATCATGCCAATATCTTTGACCTTGCGGAAGTTGACCTCTTCGCCGTTTTCCTTGTGGATCAGAAGCTCTGTGCCGGAAATATGCCAGTAGACGTCCTTCCAGCCCTGCCGTTTCACTTTGTGCCCCTGCTTCATGGTAAGCCAAGCCGTCGTCCAGTTCATCCTATTTCCTCCAAGGGCAGGTGTCCCCTGCTGTTCTCTCGCCATCCGGCATCTTCGGCCCGCCTCCGGTGCCATAGTGGATGGCCTTGTGTGTCACATCCGACACGCTGATAACATTCTCCGGGTCGAACAGTGCTTCCCGGTGCTCGAGAATATCCTCTTTCGTCAGAGGGTTGATGTGGTGTATCGTAATGCGCGCCCGGCTCACCTTTCCTCCGCTGGCTGTGATGTCTGCGATAGGATGGTCTTTGCACCCGAGGTCGCAGCCTCCGTCCCGCACGATGATCCTGTCCCGGAACTGCCGCCACTCCTTCGAGCGGTAAAAGTCCTGGTTCAGGTATCGGTCAAACCCGAAGGTGTCCTTTCCCACCGTCCCGTGAAGCTGCAAATACTTCAGCCTCTCCTCGAATGTCCCACATCGGCACATCTCGCTGTAGCTTTTTCGTTCACCCATGTATACTTCCCGGTTTTATTGACTTGTGTGTTCCGGCATGGTATCCTTGTCCCACAAGAAAGGATGTGCTTTTATGGCCCGTACCGTCAAATGCCCCAGCTGTGGAGCAGAGCTTTCCGTCCGCGATACCAACCGCGATTTCATGTTCTGTGAGTATTGTGGTACTAAAGTTCGACTCGACGACTATCAAGAGACCCACCGCTTCGTGGATGAAGCACGGATTCAGGAGTCTAAGGACGCCAAGGAGCTCGAGCTGAAGAAGCTGGAGTTTGAAGAAAAGAAACGGCATGAGCATGATGAGCAAGCAAAAAAGGTTCTCATAGGCGCGTTGATTCTTATGTTTCTGCTATCACTTTTCATTTGGCTAAGCGAAAAAGGCATGATTTAACTGGTCAAGCGAGGCCCTAATGCCCAAAAGCCCACTTTCTGCCCACTTTTGAAAATATTTTTGGCCACAAGGTCTATCATCAAAAAAGCGCTTTTTACCCACAAATTGCATTAAAATTCGTTTGGTTCTTTGCCATCATCCTCGCCGGAATACTCTTTCATGGCCTTGAGCACTTCCAGGTACAGCTCCTCGTTGTCCTTTGCTGCATTGATGGCCTCAGTCTTAGCCCGCAGGAGCTTGTTCTCTTCCTCGAGCTTCTGCTTTTCCAGCATCGTCTTACTCGTCGCCAGCTTCAGGAAGTGGGTGGTCTCTGCAGAAGAGGCTGTTCCTTCCCGTATCCGCTTTTCCACCAAGTCCATCGCCAGTGAGATCATCTGGTTTTCTCTCGCTTCCGGAGTCAGTGCCGGCCTCATTGCGGGCAAGTCAGCGCCGGAAGTTTTTCTTGCGCCCATTTCCGGCACCATCCTTTCTGTAAAATTCTGTCAAATATCGTTCGCGTTCTCATCCGCCAGCTTTTGGTTTACCCGCCATTGCTGGCGTTTTTTGTTTTTGCAAAGTTTGCCATGAATAACTTCATGGCAAAATAAAAGGCTTTTCTAAGGGTTCACGGGTATGTCAGAGCAAAGCAGTAACTCGACACAAAAGGAGGAAATGATTTTGGGAAAGTTCTATTGGAGGTTGAACGATCATGAAAACGTATCCATACCCGTACCATAAAGGTATAATAAGGGAGTTTACCCGTGAACCCTTAGAAAAACCGCCGAAGCCCGGTCTACTCCCCAGACCTCGGCAAGTTTGCCTTTGTCAGTTGTCCTATAAAGCCGCGAAATTCTAATGAGTTTTTCGCACATTCGAGATATTGACTCCTATTCAACTTTACGATAGACTTGGTACCAAAGGAGAAAGCAGTATCCATCTATCCCTAAAGAAAGGAGGTGTACTCGAAATGTGAAACAAGAAAATTCGGCAGTTATCCAAATATCTCTCTGATTCACAGCACACTCATTGCGTCCCTGTAACTATGGAGCAAATGCATCAGAACATCATCGGCGCTCTCAAAATTTTCAATTCCTACATGAGTGTGGTTGTTGAAGAGAGTCAGAACAACTGAGTATAAAAAACGCTGGTATCCGTATGGAGGTTCGGATACTGGCGTTTTTGCTTTGTAAAATATCAACGGAGTCTGATATAGGACATGAAAGCCCAAATATCAATTTTCCCTCCGGAGAAATATCAAAGACCGGCGCGATTTGAGAGGGGGTGTTGATTTTGCGACCCCCTCCCTATCCCCTTACGCGCTTTGCGCAAGGGTCGTGTCGTCTTCGACCTCCATCTTGAGCTTCTTGTAGATGTTGAGCGGGTCGTTGGCGATGATTTTGTCAATAGCCTGCTCAATTTCGTATGCGTTCTCTGCATCCGTCAGCTGGTCAGAGGTATAGGCCACCCGCATCAGCAGACCGCAGGAGTTGTAGCCCTTATCCATATCGAAACGATACCAGTCGTCGAACTGGCTGTAGGGATTATAAGGGTTATCGGTCGTTGTTAAAAAGCATCGAATCATAGTTCAAAGCCTTCCTTACTTATTCAGAGCACTGTAAACAGTGGACTCAGGAACACCGCAAGCTTTTGCAATCTCGTTATAGGTATACCCGTTGGCGAGCATCGCTTTTGCTTTGGCCATCTTCGCGTTGGTCATCACAGTAGCAGTCTTCGGCATCGCACGTTTAACGATTTCGTCCGGCTTAGATGCGTTGAGAATCTTCGTCAACTTAGTATGCGTAATCGCTCCAGCTTGGACAGCCTCCCATTCGCGATCGGTAAACGTAATACGTGTTTTACTTCCGCTTGCCCCAACCGAATCACGAGCACGCTGCATCTCGACAGCAGAAATCTTTTTAATTTCCTTCTTGTCTTTCTTAGGGTCAAGACCTTGTGCCTGAATTTTAGCCTTGATATTTGCGTTGGCAATTATCATTGCACGGCGTTCCTTCGGCTTGTTGTCTATCACAGCTTTCAGCTTAGCATCAATAGATTGAACTTCAGTCCGATACTCTTTTGCCGCAGCTGGATTATATTCCATATTTTCAGTATGTACGGCTTCTAACCGTGCTTTTCTAGCGAGGTTCTTCAACTGATTAGAAAAATCAGCGTACAAATTTTCCTGTATTGTGCCTGATGAGAGTGTCTGCGCATCGAGGGTTTGCGATATAAGACTGACCTTTGTCTGCGCCTCTACTCGCTTGCCTGTCTTTGGATCAATATAAGTACGTCCGGACTCTTTATAAACGAGGTTTCCCGTTTCGGGATCAACATGAGCGCTTCCGGTACGTTCAGGGACATATACGGTCTGCTTACGACGAGACAGCAGCGTGGATGCACCACCAAACCGCTCATTGCCGTCTTCATCCACACGGATCTGCCACTTCTTCTTCAGTTCCTGAATGCCATTCTCCCGCTCAGACCGCTTGTAGTCCAACTTGTGCTTCTCTGCATCAATGACGACCATCGAATGCTTAACTGCACGGGTGATTTCCTCAGGAGGAGCACCGCGAAGTGTCATGTCCGTGATAAGGTTCGAGATGATTCCCATCTCTTTCTGCTTTTCTTCCTTTTTCATCAGGCGCACGCCATTCGGGTTGCCTTCCGGGACAGCATAAGCAGTCTTGGGGTCGAAGTCTTTCAGCCCTCTCAGCGCAGGCGTTGCTTTGACAGCCACCTTGCTGGAAATGGGGATAGCAACAACCGTATCACCGTCGAAGTCTGCGCCGGACAAACGCTCTGCAACCTTGGAGTTGATACCAATAGCATCCTGAATGTTGCCGAAGTTCCGCTTACCGCTAACATTTTTGTTGTTGACCGTGACGATAGGAATCTCGAAAGTGCCCGCATGAGGATAGCGAATCAGTGCGAGTTGTGTGCCGTTCTCATAGGTCGGGCAGTAGCACTCTTTCTCGCTGATTTTGGTCAGCGGCAGGATGACCTTGGTAGACTGACCGGGGAAAGAAGAAGCCTTTAGAGTCATGGAGTTGCCCTCACAGGTGTCTGCGAAGTCCATTAAAAGTTTCTGCTTGATGGTCGGGTTGGTACATTGCATTATCTCTTCGTACTCGGCTTTGCGGTCGGCCAGAGTAAGATTGAGCTGCTGCTTGATGAGTTTGATGGGTTGTTTAGAAAGGAATTGCGAGGACAGATTTTTTGCCATCGTGTCCCACTCGCCTTCCTCGCGAAGCTTGTTGATAGGAGACAGATGCTTCTGACCGTCAGCGCCAATGTATTCGCTCTGACCTGCTGCAGTCAGTGCTGCACCAAAGGGATTGTCCGGGTCGTCCTTGATGGGTTTGAGCACCTTCATCTTGGGTGTGCCAGAGGGTTTATTCGTATTGAAAATGACATCATATCCATCAGGCACATCGTCAGAGTAGACAGCCATACCTTTGAGGTAGTGACTGTTATCCACCATGATACGAACCTGTGCGTAATGGCTGTTACCAAGGCTCAGGTCATCTACACCGCGCCGAATCTCGATAACACCGTCTTTGTCCAGACCGCCTTCGTCACCATAGCGAATCGCAACGCGGTCGGAACTCATGCTGGACGGACGCTGGAGCTTCTGGAATGTCTCACCACCATCATCCGAATGGTAGTCACCCAAAGACTGAATATCACCTTGATGCTCATACGCATATTTCTGGTTGTACTCAGGTTTTGCAATAACCATCACATTGGTCTGCTGGTTAATATTGGTAGGTTGCCGAATGCCAACGCCGTAGCGCTGATAACCATATTCAGCCTCAAGTCGATAGATTGCTTCGTCAAGTTTGTCAGGCGAAACACCCAGGACCTGATTGACGCCTTCGGAAACGTCAACCATGCCTTTCTTGTCAACCTCTTTTTTCAGGGTTTCCACAAGTGCTTTGGTATCGGTTTCTTTTTTACCAGCGTTACCTTTATAAATAGAGCGCACCGATGACTCCGAAATACCGAGCTTGTTTCCAATTTCGACCCATCCAAAACCATCTTCTCTCAGTGCACGGACCTGATCGTACTGAAGCGCTCTTCGCTGATTAGCGGCCACCTTTCGAGCATATCGGAACTCTGTCGTGCTCATCCTATACTCCTCGGGGAGTGTGGCATTTATTTGAGCAACGAGTTCTTTTTCAGTAAACTTACCGCTTTTTTCAAGCTCTTCCACACGGGAAAGGAAATCGCCGGAACGCTGATAAGGATTCTCACCAGAGCCCCAAGGATAGCGGCCGGAGTGGCGCTTGGTACCGTAGTGTTCGAGGCTGTCGGTCTCGTCGTCCACATCATAAAAGAATTTGATGTCTTTTTCAATCGGATTCATGCTGCTTCTCCTAACTTCAATTCCGTAATGATTTTATCGAACTCGATGATTTTGTCCATGATAGGCTTGATTTCAGCCTCGGTCGGGTTGACCGTAAAGACATCATCGTTCTGATAAATGCGGTTTTCGATTTGGATGTCCTGCGGATGTACGCGGTACTCCAGACAGAAAAGCGCATCATAAATAAAGAGCTGCTCCATATGTGCAGGAACAGCTCCGGTCTTGAGGTCGTGGATTCGCAGTAAATTGTTCTTAAAAGTGATAGAATCTGCCGTTCCGAAGCAGTTGTCCGAATAATAGAGCACCTGTTCCGGTGTCATACGGAAGCCAATGGCATCGTTGACGTAGGCGTTGAGCGTCTTTTTGCTCTTTGGCAGCTTCTGACCAAGGGCGATACACTCCGCTGCAAATGCGTGCAGCCTTGTGCCATTTTCTTTGGCCTGATAGCTGGCATAGGTCTCGGCAAGGCGTGCAGCATCATAGTTTATCCAATGATACTTACTCGCACCCAGAAAGGCGTGCAGACCTACGAGCCTGGAATGATCGTTCCAGTTCATTCAGTATCTCCTCCTTGTTCTCCGGGTAGATGAAAGCAGCATAACTCATCTCGTTCATCTTTTCTACATAGTAGTCCTGATTCGGACGATGAGATGCTTTTGCTGACTTCTTGCCTTCCAATGCTACCCATGTGTCTTCATACAGAACCACAAGGTCAGGGATACCCTGTATCTCGTTGGGGTCTGCGTGGAGCACGATGCAGCCAGGAAAGCGAGACTTCAGCTCTTTCACCAAACCAGTCTTGAATGTGTTTTCTAACATGTCAACCTCCAAAATAAAAAGGAGTAGAGCACGTCTGAGACGCATTCTACTCCTCCTCATAAAAGAGGCAGATTTTTTCGCGTGAATTTTTCACGCGAGGTGTGTTTTGAGCAAAAAGAAAAGCCCCTGCGTGATTAGCGCAGAGACTTGTTTGATTTAATGCTTAGTATCCAGAAGTCAGCTCTGTATACAGCTCGTTCGGACCAACCATATAAGTAGTACCTTCATCGTGGTTCATGAATACACCATAATCGTCGCATAAAGGATGGCTGCCGTATGTATAATCCGCCAAACTATAAAACTGCTTATTTATCCCTTCGTATGTACGACGTTTACCGCACTGTGGACACTTCCACGTTTTGCGGCTCGCTTTGACAAGTGGGACTGCGCAGAAGCGGCAAAGTGGTTCTTTAGTATGAATTTCTACGCTTCCGTTGTCATAGCAATGAACTTCGTTGCCATTAGCATCGCATGCCATCCATTCCTCAAAACCATCTTCGTTTGAGAAACTATGGGCCCGATCCAGACCATGATTTTCAGCATCTCTCATAGTAGTCACCTCATCAGAGCTGTGTGTTATACGTTGCGACAACGATAGCACTTCTGCATACTTTGGTTCAAGTGAAAACTGTTAGGAATATGTGAATTTTCCGTGTTGTGGCCAAAAGCCCACTTTTTAGCGTTAGTTATTATATTATTTTATTAAAAATTTTATTAAATTGAAGAAAAAAGTGGGTTTTTGGGCTTTTCGTATGTTTTTAACGTATTTGCGTTAAATTTTACGGCCAAAAATATTTTTAAAAGTGGGCAGAAAGTGGGCTTTTGGGCAATTTTGTGTAAATTTTGGCGATTGTACATCACTGACTCGTGATATAGCAGACTATCATAAAGACAACAAGCCCCACAAGAACAATCCAGAACCCCTTGTCTTTATCTTTTCGCACCCGTTCTTCAGACTCCAGCTTCTTCAGCTCGAGCTCCTTGGCGTCCTTAGACTCCTGAATCCGTGCTTCGTCCACAAACCTATGCGTCTCCTGATAGTCATCGAGCCGCACTTTCGTCCCGCAATACTCACAGAACATAAAGTTGCGGTTCTCATCTTTAACCGTAAGCTCGCCGCCACAGCTAGGACATTTTACTGTTCGTGCCATAAAAGCACCTCCTTACTTCAGTATAAGAATATCATGGAGATATTCTAGCGTCAAGCCAATTCGTGCCAACTTTTTCAAAATCGCAATGTCTGCAAAAATCATATCATGGCGAATCTCGTATTTTATAATAATGTTCGATTATACGCATGATTTTTCAAAAAATATCCTTTCTTAATTTTTCAATGTTTGAGAATAGCCAATTTTAGCGTTAATTCGTTCTTTCAGTTCATGATTTCGTTTGTGTTTGTTCACATTTTATCCACCTATTTCCAAATTCCGGTGTTATACTTGCACCTGTAAAGGCCGGTAGCAGTAATCCGATGCAACTGGCCGCTGTTAGAACTGTTACATAGGAGGATATTATGGGTTCTAGGTTAGCAAGAGTTATAAATCCAACTAGTTTAAGGGATGCCATTGAGGTTTTCTTCAAAACAAACCACAAAACTGGGGCAAAAGTTGCAAAAGCAGTTTTTCCTAATGGCATAATGAAAACGAAAACCATTACTAAAGAAGGGTCACAAATTTTCACTACGTATGTTCTTCCCCAAGGAGTGTCTACTGCTAAATCAATTTTGGCTAGAGACTTAGCCAAGAACGGCGTCAAGGGTATTGATATAGCTTCGCTCTTGCAAGTTTCTCCATCCACAGTATCTTGTTGGCTAAATAAATAAGAGACGTAGATTTCTCCACACCTCCGTTGTCGACTTAGTCTTTATACTCCGATTCGGCAACTATTTCCTTAGTTTTCTCCAGATCAATTCTGCCCAAGCCAGCAAGCATAGCATGTGCTCCTTCCCAGTATGCTCCGCGCATTGCAAATGCAATTCCTGCAATGCCTACCACGCTGCCAACAATCATATGCCCTTTGCTGGCCCACAGCAGTTCGATCAGTCTTTTAGTTTCGTCTTTCATAGTTCATACCTCCAAAATATAATTTCGAGACTAAGCATCTCATAAAGCATCAAGAAATTTTCGCGTCACCAAACCATAAAACTCAGGCCTCACACTCGCTTAGCACACGAATGTGAGGCCCTTTTTATTTACTACCTACGAAGTGCAAAACACACCTGTGAACTTACGCCTTCTCGCCATCCCACACATATCCCGTCTCCTCATACAGGAGCTTCGGGGAGATGTAGTACGAAATACGCCCATACCGCGAGTCCATCTGCTTGATGTCCGTGATGACCGCCCCATTTCTCGTGGCCTTGCCAATCGGGAGCCAACCTCCAATGATACCAGCCCGTACCCACGCAGAGTCACGACCGTAAACTCTCGCAGCTACTCGCACCGGAACAGAGCCTTTTGCAAATTTGATTTCTTCCATAATTGTTCAACCTCCATTTTTGTGTTAAAGGCGGACTTTTTCATCTCTTACATGGGGCATCACCTCCTTTAATTCTTATCCTAGAATAGAAAAATAAAGAGCCGCAGATTTCTCCACGGCTCCAAACTCAATTATTTTTTTCCAACCTTTTGGCTGAATCATAAGCTTTCTTAAACATTGCTTCATCTTCCGGGTTGATAATTAACTTTTTCCACCATTTTAATAATTTTCTGGCCACGCTTATATATTTGGATTCCGATAATAATTTCAGCTTGCATAACACTTCTAAAATCGTTAAAGGGATACAAATAAAAATTGTCAACCAAATTATAAAAAGTATAATGTAAATTACGCCCTTGATAATCCACAGAATGTCATCGAACCAGTTTTTGATTTTATTCATAAATAATCACCTCCATAAAGGAGATTGTTATTTTCGCGCCAACTTCACGACTTCACTTCCACATCAGGCAGAATATCAGTATGGAAGTAGAGCTTATAGTGGTACGGGTCGGTCATCGTACCGGTAATGTCTTCCACGACATACATCGTATAGGAATTCAGGTAAATATAATTTTTCTTATATGTATTAGGCCCGGTCTTGATGGTACACACCAGCTCGTTGGACGAGTTGTTCGTAATGGACATCAGGCCTTCCGCTTCGAGAATGACTTTATCCGTTCGAGCGTTGTAAACAGTGATATGCCGCTCCGTCTCAAAGTAGTTGGCCTGCTTCGAGATGTTCTTGTTGACCTTCTCAGCCTCTGAACACCCACACAGGCAGCCCACCAGCATCACTAGGCACATTGCACAGCAAATAATACGATTTTTCATATCTCAATCTCTCCTTCATGTTTCAACAGCCATCCCGCTGCAGCATACAAAAAGCTTTTGACCGAAACCGACCCATAGTAGACATTTCCCATGACCTTGCACAAGTTTCGCTTTGCCGTCTCATCCGTGCGATAAGCCGCAAAATCCACGGCCCTGCGTATCGCTCGGTCGATAGAGTTGTATGATTGTCCATGCCGCTTACTCAGGCTGATGAAAATATCTGTCTGGTTGATTTTCCTGCCCTTCCGAACGTACTCCATCGACTGCTCCAACGTCTCGCCAAGCAGTTCGAAGCCGGTCATTTTGTCCGGAATGCCAAGCCAAAGAAGAAATTCCCAAGTGGAATCGTTCATTCTTTCACCATACTCCCCTTCCGCGTCTTCACAAGAAAATCATACGTTTTCTGCTGCATCGCAATCACCTTCTTTCAATATAAAGCAAAAGATGCTAGCGCCAATATAGCACCTACGCACAATATTGCTTCAGTAATATCTTTCTCAAGTTTTACCCCGTAACGACTCCCGAAATAGAAGATTTGACAAGCGAACCCAATAGTGAATAAGACCTTATGCATCAGCTTTCACCATGTACTTTCTACACTTAGGTTTTCATAACGGCATCCGCTGCATGAACCAGATATGTGGTACCGTCAATCGTGATTTGCAGCTGATCGCCTTCGTAGTCAGTCCAGTTGTCCACTTTGCCTTGAACAATAGTTCCATCGGGCAACTTAATCTGTGCCCAGGAATAGGTAAATGTCGTATCAAACACCCTATAGTTTCCACAACTGCATAACCCGAGGCAGCCAACGAGCATCATCATACATGCAACGACGCAAATAATACGATTTTTCATAGTTAATCACCTCAACCAAATATCATGTAAATCAAAAGCAAGAACCATCCTGTATATCTGATGATTCTCTGTTTTTCTTTGCCGATGATCTCAGCAAAAGACATTCCGATTGCAATAGCTTGTAAAATAATGCTTGCGAGCAGCACAATTCGCATCACTTCACCATACTCCCCTTCCGTGTCTGGTCATCCGCCGGCCAGAACGTGTAAATATCATCGAACACCACCGGGATTTTTTTCTGAACCTCCAGCAACAGCGGGCACATCAGCTCACGCATCTGAGGATGGGCCGCCACAGGAGTACGCAGCTTGAAGATGTTGCGCCACTCACGATAGTTGGCCGTCACCACGATCTCGGTCTTCAGACACAGCGGCAGCACGCAGCGGGCCTGTTCAGGGCGATAGCCGTTCATAAGCATCAAAAAATAAGTTTTTTCTGCCAATTCGCAGGATTCTACCCATTTACGATAGAACAGGCGATTCTGCTCTTTATCGATATAAAACGGTTCTACAACGGTAATGCTGCCCTCAAACTTCTCCTTCGAGTAGTTGCAGTACCGCGTGCTCTCCTGTGCAAAGCTCGCAATGCGGTGCCGCACAAGCTCATTGGCAATGCCCCGGTCACAAGTGAACAGCACGCTCAGCTGGGAATGCTCCAGCATAGCCTCATGCCCCTGCTTCACCAGAAAGCCCACCAGCTTCTTCGCCGACTCACCATCCGGTGTGATTTTGTCCTCGCTCTTGTAGCAGACTCGGGCCACCCGCTCGATCTGCTGCAGTTCCTTGATGCCGCCCTCAGAAATGTCAGTGAGGATTTCGTATTTGGGTTCAACGATTTTCATATGTTAGCAATCCTTTCTCTTTCGGGATCTCGCAAAATAGAATCCCAGTCTCTAATAAGTTTCCGTAAACCATGATCATCTGCTATTGGGTTCATTGTTTCTTCATCATATTGCACTATGACGCTGCCTGCGTTATCGCATCCAAATCCACAATGCCGACACCGAATCTTATACTTGATTTCCAGGCTTGTTTTAGCGGTCGCTGTTTCGCATACAGTAGGCCTCACTTCTGAATAGCATACCGGACAGCATCTCATAAAAGATCCTCCCGCTTCAACTTACACTCCCAGTTCCCGCAGATGTCGCCACAGGCATATTTCTTGGCAAATTTCATACCCTTTTCAATGGCCTCCTGCTTGTCGGTTGCCCTGACTTCAAAGCTCTGATGCCCACTGCCATTGTCTGTGCAGGAAAAAATAAAGGTGTGTTTTTTCATATCATCCACCTCACAGCAGAATCCGGAATAAAATGAACCACAGGCACTTCAGGGTGAATGCAACGATGATCAGCCACGCGCAAACGGAAATGGTCACCGCCAGAACGCCGCCAATAAACTTGCCGATTTTTTCATACATACTCATTGTTCCTCCTTCTGGTACCCGATGAAGTCGCCAACGCCGATGTCACCGTTCGGACATGTATGCGCCCTATACAGCCTTGGTGCTAAAGGCATATCTTTGTGATCCCACTCGAGTTCTCCATTGACCCTGTTCAGGAAATTATTCAGCTCAATATACATGATAGTCTCGGTATGTACCGTAACCGGGCAGAACTCATTCCTACATTTACGGCAACGATAAATTTGATGATAGTACGTCACAATGCAGCACCGCCCATCAATGTTTTAACTCTACTTTCAGCCACGCACAGCTCGAAAATAGCCGCCGACATATGCTCCTGCTCACAGAAGTTGAAGTGATTCTCCGCGATTTCCAGCTCCCGCAGAGGGTTGAGGAACTTACGCTGGCGAGCATCCTTAAAAATATCCATCAACCAGTCATACGGAGAGCTGAGCGTCAGGAAGTTGATAGCGAACGCGATAATTTTCTGAAGCATATTTCTTATTCCTTTTATAAAAAATAAGAGCCGCAGATTTCTCCACGGCTCTGTCCAGAATATCTTTTTGACGAAATCAACGATTTTGCGCAACATAATTTTTACGAAGTCCTCCTTTTTTGCATCCAAATTCTTTTCGGCGACGGTTAATCCATTCAGAAACTTTAGGAGAAAGTGGCGCGCCCTTTTTCACAATCAGAATTGCCTGCACATATTCTTTATGAGCTGGCACATACATCCAACACTGAGTATTGTCATTATGGTCAACTGCATCACCAATCCACAAACGTGCAGGCCAAACATGGTTTGAGTGATAGAATATGCTTCCCTCCAAATAATTGAACCAGAAATACTTATGGACGACCTTTCGATCAATAAGTTTTCGTGTCTTCTTAGACATATTTCTCATTTAATTTTCACCTTTGCTCCCTCAAACTTCAGAGGCTTCACCGTACCCTCCCGCGCACACTCCGTCAGGCACTCATTGCAGGGCTCGTCCGTCTCCAGCACCTTGAAGTTTTTGCACTTCGGGCAGTAGGTTGCATAGTCCACTTCGCGCATCCAGTCATTCATCAGTTTTTACCTCCCGAACGATTGTTACATTCCCACAATGAGGGCAAGTCGTCATCACTCCGTCTGGAATATTGCTATACTGTGATCTTTTGCGGACCCACCATTCGGTCGGCGCTTCAAAATGCATACCACAGGAGCTACAGACAAGTGTGATAAGCGGTTCATCGTTCGAGCTTCTCATCTTTACTGCAAACCTATCATCCAACTCCGGATGGGTCTCCCGCTGGTTCAGAGCCCACAGCAAGTTCCAGCAGGCAGCGCGCAGGTGATCCTCATCGTCCATGCCGACCATGTACTTTGCCAGATGCCGAGAAGCACTGTCCAGCAACGAATGCAGAGGGATACCCTTATCCACGTTGTGCTCGCCATACTTCAGTGCGCCCTCCTCGCAGTGCTTGCTGACCTCCATGATGCCATACCAGGGCAGAAGGTCCATCCGCCCCTTCCCTGCATGCATGTCGCGTTTGGCACCAGTTTCAAATTCGGTGCGGTCTCCAGAATCCTTAATCATTTATGTTTCCTCCATGTATACTCAATAGCATAAAGTTGAGAGCAATCCCTCAGTCTTTGAACAATTTGCTTATTGATTTCAATGTGAGCTCTTGGATTAAAAAGTTGCTCCGGACAATGAATCAAACAGTATCTTGCATTAACCGGGATCAGTGGCTCCTCTGGTAGAATTAGAAAACGCCCAATAAAAACACCATCAGGCCTTCTGACCAGATATTTCCAAACAGCAGATAACGGACTACTCTGATATGGATAAAATGTCACGATGGAATCGTTGAAAGTCTTCGTGCAATGACAATTAGCATTGAGAACTTTGACAAGCTTCTTTCTATTTTTCTTTGAAATATTTCCCATTAGCAGAACCTCCTGATTCTTCCCTGCATAACCTTGTTGGGAATATCCAGCCACCGGATTTCGCACTTGTCTTTGTAGTCAGGACGCAGCTTCTGTAGAATCATCTTCAATGGCTGCCCCTTGATTTCTTCAAACAAGTCCATAAGATGAGCCATCACTTTCTCGCACCATTCCGCAATCGCGTTTAAGGCATCTGCAAGTTGCTCACAGATCGTCGCAGTAAGCCTCAAAGAATCATAAATATCATGCTCCATAAAATTTCCTTTCGTTAAACGCCTTCTTTGAGTTCAGCGCCCTTGAAATAGCGAGGTCGATTCCTGCTCGTGACTTTAAGTGGTAATACCAGAGATCCTTATATGGCGTATTCAGTCTGTCGATTCGCCCCGCGGACTGCTCCATAATCTTATAGGAGTAGTTCTGGCTGTAGAATATAATGGTGTCCGTCTTGATGCAGTTCCAGCCCTCTGCCCCGGCGTTGTACTGCACAAGATAAACCCACCTATCTCCATCAGGAATTGGCTGATGCTTATGCCCATTCCACTGAGCAACCTCAACCCCTGTGCCGTAGTTCAACCCGAGCAGAATATCCAGCTCGTAGTCGAAATTGTAGAATATAATCACTCTTGGCCGCGTCATGCAAATATCAAGGACTTCCTGCTGCCGGCTCCGATCCGAGTTGACCAGTTTCCGCAACGAATAGCAAAACTCGCTGGCCGTTTCGATGGGTTTGTCCTCCCAAGGATTCCAGCGGTTCTTGCAGATTTGCAAATACTTCGGCTTATCGTAGGCTACGAAAATATTCTCATGATGGGATACTGTAGACCGTTCAAAGTCCATGTCAACCAGAATCCGTTCCCGCAGCCGTACCAGTCGCTGCGTGTTCAAATATCTGTCGATCTTCGGATATTTGGAAAAGCGGCTGTAGATCACATGCTGGTTGTTGAATTCAGTCCGATTTCGGAAGAACCCATTTGCGATAAACACCGGAATATAATCTGTCCAGCAGTCCCCCGGCGTAGCGCTAAGAAGAATCCACTCATTTTCCTTTGCGATTTTCAGGAAAGACTTGACCCATTTACCACTGCCAACGACTCTCTGTTCATCAAATATAACAAACGCATTCTTCACACCTATGTACTTTTCGATGTTATTCCAGGAATCCACCGTTACACTGTGCTCGTAAATATCAAGCTCTGGATCGGTACTCATGTAGAAATGAGCCAACTCTTCGTCCCACTCACCCGTATCCCGTTTCCGGGCAGTCGTGATGATATAAAGATCCGGGGGCTCTGCCATCCTTGCATATTCTTTTGTGTTTATTTGTCCGCCATAGAGTCTGTAGTAGAACGCCAAACTCGTTCTCGATTTTCCGCTTCCTACGCCTCCGCATAAAATGCAGCCGATTTTCATACGGTTAATAGCATCTAATTGATAGTCGTAGAGCGTTACACCTGCCATCAGGTCGCTCACCTCATTTCCAACGTCACATAAATGGCACTTTTATTGCAGTGATTCTCGTAGGCCAGAAGCGAGATCGTCGCCTCTTCCTCATCTTCGCCCTCCCCTCTGACGGTATAAGCAAAGAGCTCTTTCCGATTTTTACGGAAAACCTTCCAGAGTTCTTTCTTTTTAGTGGAGTCCGTGCTTTTTGCAGTAGGACGTATATTGCAAGCCTTATCTACTCTGCGAAGTCCGCCCATAAATATCACCCCTCCTCAAAATGAGCAGGAGTTCGTGTAGTAAACCAGGTTGTAATTCAGCGGATGGTTGTTCCAGTCGTAGGTCTGCTTGTAATCAGCAAGCGCATCACGCTCGCCGAGTTCGCGGCAAATATCATCGTTGTGCTCATAGAACCATTCCAGCGGAAGATCGAACTTGTCGCACAGTTCCGGAATATCAAAGACCCAGCTGCCGCAGTTGGTGTTCTGCATACCCTCCGAAACCATGTAATCGACGATCTCTTTTACTTTTTCTCTGCTCATAATCCTTACTCCTTCTATTGTTCAAATATCAGGCTCTTTGGCCCGGTTGCGAGTCATGCGGGAATCGAACCCACCGTACAGCCCATGCTAATGACTCAAGTAAAAGAGCCCCAGATTTCTCCAGGGCTCTCATGTGCTTATTCTTCAGGTGTACAATAATCAATGTCGAGATGCACTTTACCTTCACTATCCGTGTAGGTGACGAACTTTCTCGGCTGATGGAACATCTTCTCGTACTTCTCGACGAACTCCGGCAAAAGCTCACCGAAATCATCCTCCGTGAGGCCTACAATCAGGAATGTTCCAACGATAATATCAATAGGGATACCATAAGGGCCGTCGAGCGTCCGGTTGAGTTTCTCCATGCAATCATCATGCAGCTTTCCTTCTTCGTTGCAAATCAATGCCACCTCATCGTCCCACGGGTAAACAGCCTGAATCGGGCCTTTCACCTCTTTCTGGAGCGATTCCAGAGAACAGTCAATGTCGATCACTTCAGGGTAATGCTTTGGGCGAACCCTCAGAACTTTCATACTGTCAACCTCCCAAATTGCACATCAAAAATATAAATCGAGCTGTTTCCTTAGAGCCGCCATTTGCGACGTGGGTACTCACCGGCTGGAGCATTGGACCAAGGACCGACCCTGGCACTCGAGAATATCATTGATTAGTAACCGAAGCAGCTATACTTACGAGCCTCTTTTGCCCGTGCTTCGACGACATCCCGAGCCACATAGTTCAGGTTGATGGTGTAACTGGGAATGCCGTAAGCCTTTGCGGCCTGGTTCTCGATTGCGCAACCACGGTACGCTTTCTCTTCATCATATACGCCGATGAAGTAATCGGCCTCCGACAGCATCTTGATGCGTTCGCCGAGACACCAAAGTGCCTGGTTCGTGCCACTCGGAGGATCAGGAATATAGGTCTGGATAACATCCAGTTCTTCTCCAAAGACGGCCTCTGCAATGTTGTGCATTTGCATCATGGTCCCACGGATCTGGGCTTCGGTACGGTCTTTCATCGGACAGCTGATAAACAGTTTCTTCATATGCTTCACCTCAGAAGGGAATTTCGGTGTGGTCGCTCGGCTCTGCCATGTCTGCTTCAGGAGCCGCAAACCGGGCATAGCGCTCTGCATACGGATCAGCGTCAGCATTCTGCTCTACGTACATCACATCCGCATACAGGCTGAACTCACCCGGGTTGTTGCGCTTCTCGACAAGGTTTGCCTGGAGACAGACGTTCTTGACCCGGATAAAGTCCAGCTGGCCGATCGTATCAATGTTGCAAAGCAACCTCTTGCCGGAAGTAGTGACCCAGTAGACATGCGGGGGCCACTTGGAATCCATATTGATTGTCACCGGCACGAAGTAGGTCGGAACGAACGGCTCGTCGTAGGTGCGCTCAGGATTCGGGTTGGTCTGACGAACCTTCACGCCGAGATCCACGAGGTGATTCACCAGATCCATAGTGGGAATGACCACATTGACGCGGCGTTTGTCCGAGCCAAAGCGGTCACGGCTGGGATCACCGCTGAAGTTGGTGGTAAAGATGAAACGGGTGTCGTCAATATTGACTTTCTGGCGCTTGGTGTACATAAATATCAGTCTCCTTTTTTACTTGTTGATTTCGAGTTCCAGCATGGACAGCGCGGCCGACACTCTGCCCGTCTCAGACAGAAAACGCACAGGATTGCCTTTTGCTGCCGCATCCAAAGCTGCTTCGTAGCTCCTCTTCGCCTGAGCGATGTACTTCTTGAGCGCATCATTCTCGACAGAAGAGCTTTCCGTATAGGGCTTCCCGGGATACTTCTTCCCGCTCTTCTCTGCCCAATTCCAGATCTCCTTGTAATAGCTGCCATTGTTACCGCCGCAACGCTTTGCAACTGCCATGGCCAGCCCCTTCTCCGGGTCGAAAACATCCTTCTCGCTGCACTTCACAACGGTCTTGGAACCATCCGACCAGTAAACGATCGTGGCCGGAGGAGCAAAGATAACGTCCTTGATAGCAGCGGTGTTCGTAGCAGAAGTGCTCTTCTTACTAGCATTGAGCCCTCCATAGCGAATACGCCAATTACCGCCCCGATCAGCGATCAGATCGCCCGGGCGAAATGTGAGTTCGTGGCCAGTATGAAGAACCACCCTCGTCAGGCCGTCGGGCAGATTCTTCTCGACGGTGACGGTTGCGATATAACCAATCAGCTGCCCTTTGGAATCATACAGCTTGTTCGCCATAAAATATCAATCTCCTTATCTTACATTAAAATTCTGTGCAGCTTCGTCCTGCACGTCGTCCCACGGAATATCAGGCTTCTGCCAAGGCGATTCACCCAAATCGTTGGAAGCGAACTGCTCGAAGTCACCATACTCGGAAATGGCCTCGACAGCTTTCGTTGCCATCTTATCAAAATAAGACCGGTCAATAGTGTCCTCCAGATGCAGGTTATAGACCATCTCGCTTTCCAACCAGCGATAATCTTTCGCACCTGTCACAGAGTCATACTTGGTCTCACCGTTGTCTTTGACGCCTGCTTCTCTCACAAGCAGCGCGCCGCCGCATCCTGGTTTGATAGGGCAGAACTGGCCAACGCGCCCGACAAAAATATAATTGTGCTCTCCCTCGGCCAAGTTCTCATTTTTATCGAGGTAGATAGCGCCCTTCGATACCGATTTGGTCTCGCAGAGGTCGTTGAACACAATATCTTCGTGAGAGAAGAGCGTCTTAAACACATACGGAACCTGAAACTGAGTACCGGTGGCCGTCCACTCTCCGCCTTCCTTCTCATTATCGCCCGGCACGTATCCATACCGAGCCTTGCAGTCAGCTGCGTCCATATACCTTGCAATGTAGACCGCATTGTTAACGAGGCACATCTTCTCGTAGGTAGCCTCATGCTCAAACTGGTAGCCGTACTTCTCTGCAAACTTCATGCAGAAGTCGATGATCTCCGGCGTAGCACCGGGGATCTTGATGGAGTCGGTCTTGATATGGGCAACCGTGAAACCACGCTGCTGTACCTCATCCTGCAAAGTGCGCATAAATAAAGCCCCTCGAAGTGCCACAATGTTGTTGGCGTTCTTGGGGTTGCGGAACGGATTGTCGAAGGTCGCACTGGTCAATCCATACACCGAGTTGATGGCGATCTTCAGCGCCTGCGCCAATGCTTTCGCCTGCGCAGGGTCGTCCAGATACTTGGCCAGCTTCCCACCAAAGAGCTTCTTGGCCTTGTCGTATTCCTTATGTTTGACATAGATACGTACATCCATAAGGTCATTGAAGTTTTTGGTGTACTCACCAAAGTAGTTCATGGCGACCGCCGAGTGCGGGTGCAGCGATGCCACATCCAGCAGCGCGACATTCCAGTACATACCAGGTTCGGCATAGACATAGCCGCCCAAACCAAGGTCTGTTCCACGGAACATGTTGTGCATCCGGCCATCGTCGCCTTTGGTCCACTCATAACCCGGGAAGGAATTGATGATGTTTTTGGACACCAAAATATCAGGCTCGACCTCGGTCAAAGCGTCCTGTTCTCCGGTCGCAAGGTCGGTGTAAACCAGCTTCGGGTGCTTTTCCTTGCCAAAGATAATGCGCGTGGTCAATGTGTTGGTCGTGTCGTTGACCGTCAATCCGGCAATATCTGCCAGGATCTCCCGAGCTACAAAGTCTGCATGACGTGCGTTGAACACGGCTTCTGTTGCCAGAACGTCATTGTCGCAGTATTCCGCGACCTTGTCCCAAAGGCTTTTCGGCACGGGCTGGTCCCACGGTAATCCGAGCTCCTGATGATGGATGCCCAGTTCGATCTCGAACTTCTTCAGACTCTGCTTTTTGGCAGAGAAGTCGTAAATATCCGTGTAGGACAGATTATACGCCTCACCGAAGAAACCGGTATGTTCGTTGATGATGCGGTTCGACAGTGCATAGAGCTGTTCCGTCGTCCACCCCAGCATACAAGCCCAAAGCATATGATTGTCGTACTTGCGGTTATTGAAGCCGACGAGCCGGTACTTTGTCAGTGCTTCGACTTCGCTGGCGGTAGGATTCACCATGCGATGAACCGGCTTATCCTCGCCTGCCAGTTTCCAGTTGATGAGGAAAAGGTTTGGAAAAACCTCACAGTCAAAGAACGCGATAGGGGCCTCCAAAATATCAGTCTCGCTCTTTGCTTCCTCTTTGGACTTGAAATGCATCTTTGCCACCGTCTTGACGCAAATATCAGCCTGATTCGTGCTGCTTGCGGCAAAGAGCAGGATAGCATTGCGCATATCGTCCACGTCATAGACCACGTTGCCCTCGTATGCCTCCTCCATGACATGGGCAATAAAATCCACATTCGGCTTCGTGTAGGGGCTGATTTCCTTGGCAAGTGCCTTTTTGATCAGTATCCTCAGATGCCTTTCGTTCTGGACCTGCTTTGCATCGACCATTTTTTCTCCCTTCAACGGCAGACCACTGCTGATGGAAGCCACCGAAATATCATTGCATTTCGACAGCTTTCTCCGCAGTGAAGATTTCCCGGTAAATACTTTGACTTCGATGTTTTCGTCGTAAATGCGGCTGAGCTTTGTAACATCGCCCGTGTAAATATAATGCAGATGGATGCCCGCACCGGATTTGCTCAGCTCCGCATAAGTCCGGGGCCATTTGGATGCAGCTTTAAGATTTTTCTCAAAGCATTTCTTTCCATCCGGTCCCGGAATATCAAAGTCGATGACGATATGCTCCTGCGGAATCCGCACGTAATGAAGCCTCGATGTATCAAGCTCAGCCAGCGTCGTGCGGACATCTTCCCATTTATCGGTCGGGGTTCCGTTCTCATTGGCATATTGTGCAGGGCATCCCGCGTAAATATCATCCAGAAGCGAGTGCTGCTCTTTGAACTCGACCCATGATGAAGCAGGCGGCTCAGATATTCCCTCTTCCGCAGGTTTTGGGTCTGCAAACTCAGGGAACTTGTCCACCTTGAAACCACTGTAGTAGCTCCGAACGCGCTCCCCGTTCACATCGGCTTCCCTTTCCTTGTAATCGGAGAAGTAATTCATCAGCTCCTCACGGAATGCTCTGCGCGAATACGGATATTGGACATTCGTTTCGGCATTGTAGTCCTTGTACATGGCCCACGCACGCTTCAGCGACACGCCGTCTTCCTTCTTGAAAATATAAAAGGAGTCCAGCATGAAGTTGTAGAAGTCGTTGGACGCTCCCAGCATCCGGGTCGGGATGTAATCGTCGTACTGGCGCGGGTTTGCCTCATAAACCTCCTTGCAGTGCCATGCGATGCCACCAAGTTCAAAGTTCACCTTGTGGACAAGGTCAAGATACTTCTTAGCAGGCAGCTTGTTACCGGTTGGCGTCACGTCGATGAGTCTTCGGATAAGGCCCGATTTTGCATCGGTTATCTTGACTGCCTTGTTGGTACCAAGGAAAAGGAAGCAGTTGAATCTCGTGGGATATTGACTTTTGAACTTCTCATTGACCAGCATCGTCTCGTGGGAGACCAGCGAGTTCAACCGGGTGTTGTCCTCGATGCGGGAAAGGTCACCGTCGTGCTGGATAGAAACAAGTGGATTCGACTTAAACGCCTCCAGCGCGAATGCATTGGAGGATGAACCCAGCGCCCTCGAGTCGAACACGCCGCAGTAGCCCTCGAAAAGCTTCTGGACGATGTTCAGCACCGTAGATTTACCACTTCCCGGGTCACCATACAGCACAATGAACTTTTGGACTTCCTTCGAGGCACCATTCACAACCGCACCGATAGCCCATTCCAGCTTTTCGCGTTCCTCTGGAGAATATAAAACGCCCATGAGTTCGTCATAGGCGTTTATACTTCCGGGTTCCAGCGGATACGGCAGACGCTTCGAGGCGTAACTTTCCTTTTTGACCGGAGTGTTGGAAAATATCAATACCTCGTCCAGTGGGTGAAAGTTATCCCGCATCTGCCGCTGACAGTATTTGTGCCAGTTGTCGATCATGCCGGACTCCGCATCCCACATATAAAGTACATGAAACCCGTTGTCATGGGTCTTCTGGTACTCATCTGCATAGGTACGAAGTTCCCGGTCGATGGTTCGGATGACGTCCTGCTCGTCCGTACTCCAAAGCCCCCGCTCTTCCATCCAAATGGCGTAGAAGTCAGAGCCACGTATCATCAAATCGTTCGGCTTACCGACGATGAACTTCGGATAAATCTCCGTTACGCCCCGCTTTCCCGGGCGGGTGTCGATTTTGAAGAAATCGCTCATGATGAATCGATTTCCTCCTTTCTGTGAGATTTATTCCGGCTTCTTCGTAATGCTGGCCTTGCCGTCGCAGCAAATATCGTTTTCAGGCACAGTCGGAGAGTCATTCTCTTCCTCGCCGTGCTGGTCATAGTTGTGGTGCATCATAGCAAGCTCTGCTTCCGTGTTGCGTGCTTTTGCCTCCGCTTTCTTAAGCTTCTCGTCGCTCTCGCCAAGCATCCTGCAGGCAGTAAAGCCAAACCAGAGAAGCCCCGCGATGAGGATATTCTTCCGCAGCAGCTTGCCGCGCTGCTTCCGGATGGTCGTCTCCGCCATCTCAAGAGCCGACTTGGTGGTCGCCAGTTCGTACATGACATTCATCATTTTCCTCCAGTAATTCAGGTCGGTAAATATCAGCCGACCAATGTGCTCCATGTTTCGGCACGATGTGACTCGCATCAAAACTCTTTCATCATCAACAAATTGTTCAATAACCCCTTCCATCGTGATGCAGACCTTCGATACATAAACGTCAGGTTTCATTTTCTGCTAACCAGCCCATCAGCTGATACCAAATATCAATCCGGCGCATATCCTCTTTCGGATGCATCAGCGTGAAAAGTCCACCGGCACCGTTGGGCTGATATTCCCGAGCATTGAATCGGTCCAGCACACTCTGCGCCCTCTCCTCGTCGAAGCGGGTGTCATCCATGGCCACGAGCCCAAGGCTCACGACCATATTCCAGAACCACTGGCCCACCCGGTTTCCGGACGCAGCATCTTCCAGAATATGCTCCTCGATGCGGATGGACAGTGCCACCATCATCTCAAGCATGCTGCACGGAATACCGGCGAAAGCGTCCTGAATGTCCTGATACACGATATTTTGCGTCTGAGCAAACCGGTATCGCAGGTCGAGGCCGTCCTCTGCGCGAGCCCCATCCAGCTCACAAGACGGGGTAAAGTTCTGGTTGTATAAGAAAGTGAGCAGTCTATGGAACGAAAGCCCCCTCGGCTCCCAGTCTCCACAGACCCGTTCATAAAGCCAGTCAAAATATCGACCGGCAAGGTCTGTGTATATCATTCGTCCTCCTCATCCGGGTGCAGGTCACAGAAGCTCTGGTTCACCTGCAGGATCTCGTAATCCTTGTGATAGTTGTGGTTTCGGACATGGATGGTGCTCGGCATGAACTCGCCGAAGTGCTTCAAGACCTCATCGCCGATGGTTCTGGAAATATCATCCTCGTCCATCGGCTCGTCTTCACCGTCGAATACCAGCTTGCCATCTGCGTAGAAGCTCAGAAAGCTGGTCTCATAATTCTCATCTGCGCCAAACTCATCCGGCTCGATGATCTCGATGGCCTGCTCCGGCTTCCGAATATCTTCCGGGTCGCTCTCGGTGCGGTAAGGCCCCATCGCCAGCTCAAAGCCCTTCTGGTTTGCCTTTTTCTCGACCTCTTCGTCGAGATTGGCTTCCCGCTTTTCCCAGTGTGCCTTCAAGTCCTGCACCTCCTTCCTGTATTTTTCGTCATAAGCACGCCGCATCACAGTGTGCATAAAGTAAGCTCCGGCTGCAAAGCCAGCGCCAAAGAGCAAAATATCATGCATTGCGTTCTTCATCGGGTTCTCCTTTTACGGTCATCAGGGTGAATGCCAGCCCGCCAAAGAAAAGGGAGACGCTCATCAGAACGCCTCCCACAACATGGCGCTTGCGCTGGGTGTCAGTCAGATAGTCCAGAAACAGGAACACGTTTTCCAAACTGTCCATAGCAAAATATCCTTTCACTCAGCAAGAACAGCCAGACCGGAAGCAAAGCACACCCCGGCCATGACTGCGAATACATAAGAGAGTCTCTTTGCGATCCTTGCCATAGCTATCCCTCCAAAATATCAGTCTCAGATCTTGTCGATGATGACACCATCACAGTTGAAATGCAGCAGCACGCTCCGCTCGTAGCCGTCGATGAAACTGTTCAGGGCATCGTTACCGGGAACATAATTGGTCATGCCGAAGTCAACGTGATTCTGCTTTGTAGGGTCATTGGGGTCATAGATCCAGCCAACGATCTGGCCTTCCGGGGTTTTCAGGCTCACACCTCCGTGAGTACCCAGAGATGCCAGAACCTCATTCAGAAACAGATGCCCCTGGGTGCGCAGACGCTTATTCGCTGCCTGCTCCATCAAGAACAGATAGTTGCGATTCAGCCTATTGTCCGGCTGCCAGGTGTCCACGGTCTCATCGAAGAGCTGATCATAGGGGCTGGTGTGGGCCATGGCGACGTCCTTGTACTCCTGAATGGTCTCTTCCACGCCTTCCTCATTCTGTACCTTCGTAGCCACGGGGACAGCCTTCATGTTGCGCTCCAGCTCCTGCTGCACACGGTCGCCAAAGCGCTCCGTAACACGGCCTTTGTACTCGTTGAAGGCCTTGTCGATGGCGATGTAGGCCGCAGTCAGGCTTGCATTGCGCCTAGACATGGTATGATGGCTGCCGAACATGCAGGCCAGCGAGAGGCTGCCCAGCGTCACCGCAGGGGCATAGACCTTTGCCAGCCATACGGCGGTGTGGACATAAGTGGCAGTAATATCTTTTTTCATATCATCTGCCGTGTAGGTCTCGCCATCTTTCAGCTGCATTTCGCCGCTGTCCACCTGTGCTTTGGTGGTGTGGATGGTCTCGATCTGAGCGTTGTGCTCTGCGATGATCTCTTCCGCCTTGAGCGTTGCCTTGCAGGCCAGAACAGCCGCCGTGACGCCGCCGATGGCCGCACCAACGATCATAATGGTAGGGCCGGCTTTCTTGAGCTTGAACTTGCCCTTTGCCAGCATCTGGGTCGCCTTGAGCATCATTTCTTCTTTTTTCATAAAATATCAGTCCTTTCTGTTAAGTAAGAGGCACCGGTTTCGGGAACTCGATGCTGTACCCGCCGGGGACGTTCTTGATGTATGCACTGGTCAAGTCCTTCCAGCCATACTTGTTATCGGTAAAATTGCAGGTCATGCCCGCAAGGTCGTAGAGGTCGCCAATGGACACCTGTCCGTATTCCCGGATGGCCTCCCACATCTGGTCGAGGATTTCTTCCATGTCCGCCCGGGAGTCTGAAATCAGGTTCTGCCAGTTCGGGATGACCCGCTGGTTCGCCGGCTGACTCCGGTTGGGGTTGGCGTAATAGCGGTCGTAGCTGTTGCTGGAGCCGCGCACATAGTTCGAACTCTGCGAGCGGGATTTGTCCTCGCCAAATATCATAAGGCTCAGTGCCGAGCTGAAAATACTCCAGATGCCGTTCTTGAGCATCGGGATGGCATAGTCGTTGATGATGCGCTCCTTCACGGTGGCAAGGTCTTCTGCGAGAAACGCGCTTGCCACCTTCTGAATATCAGTCTGCTGGCGTACCGTGACCTTGCCGGTCGTCACCTTCTCCAGCTTTTTCTTCGGCTGCTGCCCGGGGGTCTGGTTCAGGCTGCTCGTGGGCATATCGATTTTTGCCATGTTGTCGTCCTTTCAAAATAAAAAAGTAAGAGCTGCAGATTTCTCTACAGCTCTCGCTTTATCTGACATTAGTTTTCCTCTTCACAAGTTTCCTCGTCAGAAGTCACATCCGTCGACTCCACGTCGATGACCTCGTCCTTCTTCGCCTTCTTGCTGGCCATCTTCTCCTTGATGTGCTTGAAACCCTTCTTCGCAGCAGGGATACCATACTTCACACCAGCGCCGATGAGCAGCGCAGCACCAACACCGATCTTGACGATCTTGCCAAGATCGAGGTTTGCATTGCTCTCACAGCCGCAGTCCGAAGTATAGCCCTCCGCCTCGGCAGGGACCAAGTTCTCAACAGGAGCGTTCTCCATCATAGAAGTCTCGTTCCCCATAGTCACGTTGTTCATTTCGTCCATTTTTGTTACCTCTTTCTTATAAATAAGTTTATAATGTCGGAGTATTACCTCCATAAGACACGCTGATTTTTTCGCGCCGGGGTCTCAAAATATCAATACCCCAGCCATTTCGGAGGTGTGTTGTAGTCCAGTACCAGACAAGGCATCCCCTCTTCGTCCACACGAGAACCGTAGAACGTATCCACCATCATGCAACTCTGGGTGTCCCAGCCCAGCAGGTCACCGTTCTTGCAGTGCTCCATGCCGAGGTAGTCGTACAGGTCGTTCTCCGTAACGCTCAAATCGCTGAGAAGCTGCTTGTTCAGGCCGTTCAGCGCCTTCTCAATGGCGTTCCGCGTCGTCCAGAAGTATTTCCCGGACAGGCTCTCCCAGCATTTCACCTTCTTGTCGTAGGACGCATCATCCGGTGCGAGGTTCTTTGCAGTCGGGATCTCATCCGGTTCCGGACACTTTGCCATCTTTTCCAGCGTGACCGCCTCTTTGATTTCCTGTGCTTTGTCCTCGCCGATGGTCGCAGCCACCTTGTCCTGATAGCTCCGCAGAGCCGTCTCCGACATGGTGTAAGCCGCTGCCAGCGCAGCATTTCTCCGGTCATTGACGCTGCTTGCTCCGATGATGCACCCAGTCGAGACTGCCATAGAGATAGCAGTAGGAATGTACACCGGTGCCGCCGTCTTCACGATGGTTTTGGCATCCAGTTTCTCGACGCCCAGCTCTTTCTTTTTCTCGTCCAGCAGGATCATCGCCTTGGGCGTTGCGGTGATTGCAAAGCCGACCGCCGTAAACGCGCCTGCAATGCCTAAGCCCAGTAAGATCTTCGAGCTGTTCCGGCTGAGGGTCCTCCTCGCCGTTTTGGTCAGTGCTTTCCAGTTCATGCTTGTACCTCCAAAAAATATCAATGAATTTATAAAAAGAAAGAGCCGTAGATTTCTCTACAGCTCTCGCCTTTTCAGATGTGTCCATTCTGTTTCAAGTTTTGAAACCGAATCCTGCTTCCACACTGACTTGTCAGCTCTCCGGAGATGGTGTCATAGATGTATTCGTATGTCCGGATTGGCAGGGTCAGCACATACCGCATCGTGCCATCCAGCACGTGCAGCAGTCTCCTGCCGAAGTCCTTCCATAACTTCATCATAGCATCATCCACCTGAGCGTAATAGTTGCGATCATACATAATTCAAATCTCCTTTATCTGTTCAGTTTGGATCTTCTTCCATAAAGCAGACTGAATTTTTCGCGTCAGTTCGTGCTGTTCTTTTCAGCCAGCTGACGCCGCACTTCTTCCTGCACCATGTCATGCAGTTCGTCCTCGCTCTTCTGGTCCTCAATCAGGTCATGCCCGAAGCCCAGCAATGCGCTTCCTGCCAGCAGTGCGATGCTTGCCACTCTCCACCAGTTGATTTTATGCATGATATGTATCCTCCGTATAATCGAGATAGTTTTCTACAGGGTCAAGCGCAGGTGCCAGATAATAGCACTCCAACCCGTCATCGGTAATCTGCTTGTCGTACTCAAAATCCATCCAGTAGGCGTCCCAGTCATATACCAACTGGTCAATACACCACCCCATCTGGTCGCCTTCGGGTGTTATGGTCAGTTCATCGGCGCAAAGATAATTGCACCACTCGTTCACCGAGATGCATCCGTTCGTGGCCAGCTCCCGGTTGAAGTAATAAGACGCCTCAATGACCCGGGACATGGTGGCATGAAAATATCTTTTCGAGGCGGGTTCATAGAACAGCCGGATAACATCACCGTCTTTGTCTCGCTGGACATCTTCGGCTTTCGTCTCCTTTGCTGCTTCCATGCGCAGCTTTTCCTCTTCTTCAGAGCCAATGCGCTCTGCCACCTGCCTGCGGTACTGCTGGTAGCTCTTGCCGAGTGCCACATAGGCCGCGCTCAGGCTTGCAATTTCTTTCCGGCTCAGCACGTTGGAGCCGATGATGCACCCAATCGTGCCAGCACCCAGCACCGCCGCCGGAATATAAAACTGCCAGCAGTCCTTGACCTTTTCTTTCATGCCGTACTCAGGCACATCCTTGTTCAGCTCCACCAACTTTTCGGCTTTAATGGTCGCCTTGCCCGTTTCGATGGCCGTCAGCACTACGCCTACGGACGCGCCAATGGCCAGCAGCGTCCCGCCGTGCTTGCGCAGGAATTTCGCACACGTTTTCGTCAGTTTCATTGTTCAACCTCCATATTAAAAAATAAAAGAGCCTACGATTTCTCGTAAGCTCTCATGGTCAGTTCTTCTGTTTGGTATAACTTACCATGAAGAAGTCCACGTACTTAGCAAATACGGGTCTGAAAGTATGCCTTGCAATATAGGAAAGTCCGTCTGCACCAATGTAGTTTCCTCTATCATAGAGTTTGCACCATGCCATGCAGTATCCGCTCAATCCTCCATATACAAACATCATAAATCCAATTATTCCCATAATACCAATTTTCAATGCTTTCTTCATAATTGTTCAACCTCCAAAAATATAATTCTGAGACTAACCATCTCATAAAGCACACTGAAAATTTCGCGTTACAGCACCCCGGCATGCTTCAAAATATCATTGAGCTGCGCCTTCGTTACGTCGGCATCCAGTTCCAGATGTACGTGCGCCTTCTGCTCTTTCTCCAGCCAGTTCGCCTGAATGTCCTTCAGTTCCACCTCAACGCCCGGCATCTGCTTTTTCAGCGCCTTGTTGATGATCTGTGAGATGATGCGGCGCATAAAGCTCGAGCGGATAATCATGATGTCCTCCATTGTTCAACCTCCAAAAATAAAATGAAAAAGATAAGAGGGCGTGTATCTATCAGATATTATCCTCCAGATTGCTCTCTTTCGTCTTCTTCAACATTTCCTTTTCAGCCTTGTGGTCCATCCACTTTTCGTAGGCCACGCATGCTCCGATGACTGCCGCATACAGTCCCAGAACAAATCCGGTCCACTTAAAGCTTGCACCCCAAGTAATAGGTTTGTCCATAAAGTTCTTAATAGCTTTCATCATAGGTTTTTCTCCTTTCAATGTAAGCCCTCTTACCTCCATAAAGGAAGCTGAATTTTTCGCGCCGGACAAAAAGAAAGAGCCTATGTTTCCATAAGCTCTTCCCGAGACAAAGCCGATGTTACGTCGTTTGCCGGTCTATCGTAAAAATATCAGTCTTTCGACGGCCGGAAAATCTGTACGAACAACCACATCACGAGTGCAATAGCGCACCCGATCAGGAATGTCGTAATGATCTGCCCGACCGAAATCGTATAGTTCCAAATTTTCTTAAAAATAGATTCGTTCATAATACGCTCTCCTTTTCTCTCGGGCTTTATCCCATAATACAAAGAGATTTTTTCGCGTCTTGAGCAAAAGAAAAAGAGCCTACGATTTCTCGTAAGCTCTCCTCGAAAAATATCAATGATTTATGACAGCTTTTTCATTGCAGCCTCAAAATCCTCGAGTGTCATGCCCAGTCGTGCCGCTGCGTCTTTCACGTTCAGCAAACTGTCTTTGACAAGACCTGCCAAAACCTCGACCTTGCCCTTTTTCTCACGGTCATTCATCATCTTCTCAATCGCTTCGCACATATTGATTTCGTCAGCTCTCAAGCGCTTTTCTTTACTGTGGCACTGTTTTCGTATAGTTCATGAGGTGCTATATCCTGACCTTCAGGCCATTCAATGCCTGTACCACCCGGCAACATCTGAACTGTTCTGAAATAATCTTTATCATTCAGCTGCCCATACCACGAGCCCGTTGCATAAGGTGTCACATCAAATAGCTTGATTTCACCCGTCTCATAATAGAGGCGGAGCATCAACGAATCAAGAGGTTCAACTTTAATAAGCTTCGGCTGTAGCATAAAAGTCACTCCTTACTTCAGAGGGTCAATGCGGAAGAACTGTTCACCGTTAGACAAGAGCTTCCAGTTTGCTGCCAAATCATCCTTGTGAATTTCCATCCATGCATCCAGCAGCTTCATCTGACTTTTAGGAAATTTTCCTTCCAGAACCGTTCCGTCTAGAGCAACTACAACTTCCTGCCCAGAATATTCTGCATGAATGTGAGGCATATTATGCTTGCCACCAAGTTCCCTGTACATCCGAACAATGATACCGTAAAACATACATAATACAGGCATTTTCAGGTTCCTCCAATCAATTCTTCTATTTGTATTATATCAAAATCCAATGAAAAAATAAAGTCTCTCAAATCGGCACATGGTCAAAACTGGTCTCCCATCGCTCTTTCTTCAGCGGTTTCATCCGCAGCGCCCACATGAGCTGTCGGACAGTGACCGTCGGAAAATATCCATGTGCATCCTTCTTTTTCGCATGGCTGTCAAAATACTCCTTGAATCCATTGTGCAGGTAGATTTTGTCTGTCAGCCATGGGTCGATGGGTCCCCAGTATGTTGCCTTGCTCTGCTCGTTGTATCGCTGCTGGATGACGCACAACCCTTTGTTTCCTTCCATGTATAGGGTCGCCACACGGTAAACAGGATGGTCACAGCGATATATTCGGCCATAATAGTTCGTCCATATGGGCGGCTGTTCGTCGTGGTATCGCATAAAAACAAAAAGAGAGCCCGAAGCTTTCGCCTCAGACTCTCCTGTCCTCCTTACTTTCTAAAGATGTTCTGCATCAAAGTTGTCAAAGTTCTGGAACCATCCTTGAATGTCGGAGACAGCGGAATATGTCCTTCTTCCTCATTGAACCATCCGTTCACCTGATTCCATACGAATAAGCCACCCATGATGAGCGTTCCGGCAATGCCACCCACGGTCTTCAGAATTTCGATCCTGCGGTCAGAGTCAGCCTTCTGCACGTCGGCTTCTGTCTGATGCCACTTCAGCTGCAGTTCGTCTTCCTTCGCAGTTTTGCTGTTCTCTTCCGCAGTCTCGTTCATCTGCATCTCGTGGAGCTTTGCCAGACTGTTCACCGCAGTGGCATACTCCTCAGAACCGGGTTTCATCGTTTTCAGCGATTCCATCCCACTTTCCAAAGTCTCGTTCAATAATGTTTTGTTTTCCATTTTGATCTTCTCCTTTATCAGTAAATTCGGAGTTTCCTCCGTTAAACGGGCTGTTTTTCTCGCGCTTCGGCCCTTTTGACCTTCAGTACAATGTACTCGCATTCCTCCAGATACTCCGTGGTGGTCGTCAGGTCGAGGAAAATATAAGGCTGTTCTTCCTCGTCTCCGGGTGCAATGATGATGCTCCCTACCGAGTTTTTGCCGTGTACGCACTTCCACCCGACCGAAACGCCGAACAGAAAGCCCAGCACGATAAATATCAATGCAAGCAGATAAACCAGATACACCATTTTGAATTTCTCCTTTGTAGTATTCTGCACCACCTTTTGGGCGAGTGCGTGATGAAAAAATAAAGAGCTGCAGATTTCTCCACAGCTCTCGTCGGCTCAGATGTCGTTGCGAATCAGAAATAATTCACCTCTGTTGCAAGCAGCCCGTACCAGACCACTGGCCCGGATCAGGTTTATCGCGTTTGTGTAAGATGCCTGTGCCGTCGAGGCATTCGCATACTCGCCTGTACCAATGTACATAACTTTCTGGTTGCTCTCGATAAACACACGTATCTTGTCCATCGCGTTTACATAACCACGGTCGTAAGTAGCCTTTACTCTCTTGTAATGTTTCATCGTAAAATCTCCTTTCGTTCTTCGGAAGACATCTTCTTCCATAAAGGAGTCTGGGTTTTTCGCGTCTAACTTAGGATAGAAAAAAGAAAGAGTCCGAGTTTCCTCAGACTCCATCTCCGGTCGAATGTTTTATCGTACGCCCATGTAGTATTCGGTAATAAGCTCGAGTTCGTTGCGTTCCACCTCAGGGTACGAGACGTTCATCGTCTCGTTAAAGCCCTTCTCGATAGAATCCATCATTTCCTCGAAACCCTTAACAATATACTTAAACATAGCAGTTACCTCCTATTATTAACATTTTCTTCCATAAAGGAGGCTGAAATTTTCGCGCCCATGCAAAAAGAAAAGAATGGGATTTGGACCCATGACTTCCGCAGTTAAGCGGCGCTCTCCCATGCTGAGCTATCTTCTCCATAATATGCCATGAATTTTTCGCGCCTGCGCAAAAAGATAAGAGAGCGAAATATCTTTTCCGTTACTTCGTTCTCTTAGATTTGTTACTTTTTATCAAACACTTTTGGCCCATAATATATAGCCATACCAACAGCTAATATAACCTCGACCCAATAGTAATTCGTCATCAGTATATTCATCATATCAGTCATAATCGTTCCTCCAATTATAGCTCTCTTATCTTCCATAAAGGACACTGATTTTTTCGCGCCTGCACAAAAAGAAAGAGCCGCCGATTTCTCAGCAGCTCCCGCTCTTTAGTGTCTTCTCTTTGTTCTCTGTTTCACCTCTTCCGTCTTTGCGCCAATGAGGCCGATTGCCTTCACCAGCAGTACAATGATCAGAATCGCAATAATCAGACTAAACATAAAATCTACCACCTTTCATAAAGGCAGCTGAATTTTTCGCGTCATTGGCGTTCGATGCTCAAAAGCCAGAAAAACTTGCGGTAGAAGTCATAGTACATCTGGGAGCCGCACGGACATCCCCTTGCACGAAGACTCCCGTAGGACAGTCCTTCAGTTACACCTTTCCGGATGTACGTTTGGAGCGCCGGTTCCATTTTGGCAATGCAGCGGTCAATGAGTTCAATATGCTGCGAATAGTACGCTCTCAGCATTCCTTCTCGTGCAGTCGGGTCAGATGGTACGTTGCTCTTTACGATGCCACCCATATCTCCCTCCTGCGCTCGCCAGCCATCCAGCCTCGCCAGTGCCCGTTTCCAGTCGTTGTATTGGAAACAGAAGTTCTTGAGTTCTAGGTATCGATACTTCGGCAGACAGTAGGGATTCTTTCTGGAGAGTTCCGGTTTCTCGTGTTTCATTTTTTCCTTGACTCCATTTGATAAATTTCAAGTGTGCTCTCGCGACATCTTGATTTATCAAATGGTAACAATGGAAACGGACTCCTGCGTCATGAACTTGCTTATGCCGAGGCAAAAGAAAAGAGACACAAGATCTCTCCTGCGTCTCTCGTCTTGTAATCGTCACATCCGAGCTTTAGGTGTCTATTTGTGTCTTTGGTGTCATCTTGGTGTAAAACAACGAATTTCTCTTAAATAATTGTCGCTGTTACGATTCTTTCCGTCCAACGATAACTTGTTTCCATAGTAATTCCTTATATCAAATCGATTTCAAATGGTTATGGCAGGACAGATTTCAAAAAGGCGTAGCTTTTCAACGGCTTGTCCAGATGGGTCAGCGCATATTGCTCTGCTGCTGTAGAGAGTTTCGCCAGACTGCCGACGGAAATACGGAAGCCGAATATCTTTTTATCTTCTACCAGACAGATATGCCGCAGCGCAAACAGCGCCCCGGCGTCCAGATTGCACTTTTTCCCCGCCTTTTGGGCGCATGATTCGCAGAGCAGACAGCCCTCCGCCGGGTCGAGATAAAAGGCCGGGCCGTCGTAGGTGCCGCAGTCGCGGCAGTAGACCAGCTGCGGCAGAAATCCGCACTCGCTCATAGTACGCAGCTCAAATACGGCCTTGATGACCCGGAGGTCAGCCTTTTTCTCGCTTATCATGTAAAAACAATTAAGGAGAAGTCTCAATTCTTTTGCGGCTTCGTCTCCTGTGGGCGAAAGCGCCGAGGCCATTTCCGCCATATACATGGCAAGGCTCATCCCTTCGATGGAGGACGAGATGCCATGGAAGACGTTTTTGACATCCGCCTCTCGCACTGTATACATATTCCGTCCGGGGACAAGCACGAACTCCGAGTAACAAAAAAGCCCGCAGGCGCTGAACAGTTTGCTTTTCAGCCGCAGGCTGCTCTGCGCAGAGGCCGAGATGACTCCCAGCCCCGGCGTCAGAAGCGTGATGATCCGGTCTGATTCTTTATACCGGGTCTCTTTCAGGACAAGGCCCGGGGTCACAATGGTATCCATCTGTTTTTTCTCCTGCCGGGGCGGTGAGCCGCTGCTGAGCGAGCTGCCGCCTGTAGTCCAGATAACACAGAATATCACCGGTGCAGGCAAACGTCTGCCAGCTGAGTTCCACATCCATCGGACAACGCTCCCTTCTTTAAGGTATAGTGTCACCTCTAGGGTACTGCGCTATCCCCGGGAAATCTGTCCTGTTATGATGCTCAGCGGTTGGGCTGCTGCTTGAAGCCGAAATTGTTGAGCATGAACTCGTTATCGCGCCAGTCGGCTTTGACCTTCACCCAGCACTGTAAGTTGACGCGGCAGCCGAGGAATTCCTCGCAGTCGGTGCGGGCTGCACTGGCGATCTTCTTCAGCATCGCGCCGCCCTTGCCGATGACCATGCCCTTGTGGCTCTCCCGCTCACAGTAGATGTTCACGTCGATGTCCACGAGGTCCGTGCCGGGGCGCTCCTTGAAGCGCTCGACCACGACCGCAATGCCGTGCGGGATCTCGTCCCGCATATAAAGCAGAGCCTTTTCGCGAATAACTTCCGCTACAAGCTCCTTCTCAGGCATATCGGTGTAGGCATCATCGTCAAAATAATGTGGGCCTTCCACGGCATAGCGGCTCAGTGCATCGAACAGTTCCTCGCAGTGGTCATTATCGCGGACACTGACGGTATAGACATCATCAAAGACGCCCAGGGCCTTCAGCTCCGCCTTGCGGGCCTCGAGGTCCGCCGGGTCTTTGACGAGGTCGGTCTTGTTGATGACCGCGATGGCCGGGCCGCCCTTTTTCAGAGCCTCGACCAGAACCATCTCCGATTCATTCAGCGCGCCGTAGGGCTCGAACAGCATCATAGACACATCGACGTCAGCAATGGAGTCGCTGGCCGTCTTGTCCATCCGCTTGCCCAGCTTATTGTGGGGCTTATGCACACCGGGGGTATCCAGCAGAACGTACTGCAAAGGCCCCCGGGTGATCACGCCAGTAATACGGGTACGGGTGGTCTGGGGCTTGGAGGTGACGATAGCCACCTTCTCCCCCACCAGCAGATTCGTCAGGCTGGACTTGCCCACGTTCGGGCGGCCAATGACCGCCACGAACACAGAGGATGTATCATAATGGCCCTGGATCGGTGTTTCGTTTTTCAAAATAGAACTCCTGTCTTTTTATTCCGTGTAGCTCACCGTGCGGGGCAGACCCAGCTGAGTGAGGACAGCTTCTTCCTTCTCACGCATCCGCATGGCTTCCAAACCGCCGTTCTCGTGGTCATAGCCCAGCAGATGGAGCATGGAGTGGACCGTCAGGAAAGCGACCTCTCTCTGCAGCGGATGGCCGTAGAGAGTCGCCTGCTCCTGTGCGCGTTCCATGCTGATGACGATGTCGCCCAGCATCTTGCAGCCGTTGTTCTCGTCCACGTCATAGACGCCGTTCTCCCCCAGAGGGAAGCTCAAAACATCCGTGGGCATCGGCTTGTTGCGGTATTGGTTGTTCAGCTCAGCAATGGCTGCGTTGTCCACGAAGGTCACGCTGATCTCCGCCGGGTCGTCAAAATGCTCATATTCCAGCACAGCGTTGCAGGCGCGGCGGATGAGGATGCGAAGGCCCGAGGGGACCTTGATTGCTTTCTGCGAGTTGGTGATCAAAACTTTATTGGACATAAATCGTCCGCTCCTTTCGTTTCTACATTCTATTGAGCGAATGCCCCGGTTTCTGTGGTATGCCCGCCGGGGTTGTTTTTTCAGTGTTTAGCCGGGTGGGCAGCGGCCTCGTAGGCTTTGATGATTTCCTGCACCAGACGGTGGCGCACCACATCTTTTTCAGTGAAGTAGCACTGCGCGATGCCGTTCACGCCCTTGAGCACCTGAAGTGCATCCACAAGGCCGCTGCGGGTGCGGTCGGGCAGGTCGATCTGAGTGACGTCGCCGGTAACGACTACTTTAGAGCCGACGCCCATACGGGTGAGGAACATCTTCATCTGCTCCGGAGTGGTGTTCTGCGCTTCGTCGAGGATGATGAAGGAATCGTCCAGCGTCCGGCCGCGCATATAGGCCAGCGGTGCAACCTCGATGATCTGCTTTTCCACAAGACGCTCATAGGTCTCTGCGCCCAGCATATCGAACAGGCCGCCGTACAGAGGCCGCAGATAGGGGTCTACCTTCTGCTGCAGGTCACCCGGCAAAAAGCCCAGCTTCTCGCCTGCCTCCACCGCCGGGCGGGTCAGCACGATCCGGGAAACATCTTTGGCCTTGAACGCTTTGACAGCCATGGCCACAGCAAGGTAGGTCTTGCCGGTACCCGCCGGGCCAACGCCAAAGGTGATGGCGTTGTTCCGGATGGAGTTGAGGTACTCTTTCTGGCCCAGTGTCTTGGGACGGATAGGCCGGCCTTTGACTGTCACCGTCACGAAATCTTCGGTCAGCTCCCGGACGCGCTTTTCCTCACCGTCATGCGCAAGGCTCAGGCAGTAGCGCACCGTCTGGTCTTCCAGCGGTGTATGGTTCTCGATAAGGAGAAGCATCCCCTCCACAGCACGGGCCGCAGCTGCAACATTGGCCGGTTCGCCCGAAATGCGCAGCATCGTACCGCGGCACACCGCCGTCACCGAAAATTCTTTCTCCAGCATACGGATGTTCCGGTCACAGTTCCCGAATACGGCGGCTGCGATCTCTACGCTGTCTAATTCAATGCTCTTTTCTGCCATGCGGCTCCTCCTGAATGTCACTAGATTCTGCCTCTATTGTACCACCAAAACAGCGCGAAGAAAACTATGAAAATTGCACAAAATTTTTCAACCGCATATGGCGGTTTGGCAGAACACTCGAAACCTGCTCTATCAGCCTTTTCAAAGCCGTCTCTGGGGCAGCTACTCCGATTGCATTTTGATATTTTTGTGGCCCGCGCAACACATATTGAGAGGATTCTTGTCATTTCACTATAAAAATGGTATAAATTTGATAATGAGTTCTTATTTCGCGTATTTTCTTTTTATGATTGGTTCGAGGTGAAACATATGTCCAAACCCACACGCGCTTCCATTATCATCCGTGAGGGCCGGAAGCGTGCCGGGCTCACGCAGCAGGAGCTTGCAGATAAGCTTGGCATTACAACGGGTGCAGTCAGCAATTATGAAAACGGCGTAAGCTTCCCCAAAGCAGAGATAGCCTTCGGACTTTGCGACATCCTCGATATAACACCTCGCGAATTATTTGAGAGTGAGTGAGATTGAGAACGCTCGGCGTCCAAGCCAAACAAAAATCCCCGAAAAGTCAGGCGCGAAGCCACTTTTCGGGGATTTTACTTTGGAGCTACTGATCCGATTCGAACGGACGACCTGCTCATTACGAGTGAGCTGCTCTACCGGCTGAGCCACAGTAGCACATTGCGATCTCTGCAACGTGTGATATTTTACCATAAAAGCCGGGAGCTGTCAAGATTGATTCGCAACTTTATCCCTCTGTGAAAAATCAACCGTTAAATTCTCCAAAATTTTTGCAAAAAATCTATTTATTTTGCATAAGCGCAAATAAGCCGCCAAGACGTTATTTTTTCTTGCAGCTTCCCGTTTGCCTATTCAATTCATCATATTTTCGCTCTCAGCCTCCCGTTTTTGTGCAGGTCTGCCCTGTTTTCAGATGGCGATGCCTAGTTCGTTTAAGCACTCTTGGAACATAATCGCGCTGCTCTTGTACCCAAAAATCCGCCGTGGGTACTCATTGATCCACTTCTCGGTCGCCGCGATTTCTTCCTTGGACACCTTAGAGAAATCCGTTCCTTTCGGATGCCTGCGCCGGATCATTCCATTAACGTGTTCATTGCTACCGCGTTCCCACGATGAATAGGGGTGGCAGTAATAGACTCTCGTTCGGGGAATGGTCTTGTTGATACACGACCGTTCCAAGCTCTCCGCCGCTGCAAACTCCGTTCCATTATCAAACGTGATGCTCTTGAAAATCGCGCGGAACTTTCTTGCTCCCAGTTTCCGTTCCAGTGCATCGACTGCCCGCACAATGGTTTCTGCTTTCCGGTTCGGCACACCTATAATAATCTCGTTTCGGGTTTTGCGTTCTGTCATCGTGAACAGTGCGCAGGTAGTTTTAACCTTTCCCTTGCCGCTATACACCGTATCGCCCTCCCAATGTCCGAACTCTTCCCGGTCGTTGACTTCCGGCGGACGCTGCTCAACGCTTTCTCCTGCTGGTGCGCGGGCCGACGCTTTTTTGCAGACTTTTTTGTACGGCTGTTTCCGCTTTCCGTGCCGGGGCAGCTCTTTTTGAGTCAGGTTTAGAAACAAGCCTTTCTGGATATAGTGGTATATCGTTTGCACGGAAACGCTCGTCTGAAAGCATCTGCCCTCCTGCTTTGCATAGCCAAGCACCGCCGCCGGACTACATTCTTTATCAAGGATTGTGGTTTCAATATAATTGGCAAGCTCATGGTCTTTACCAATTTTCAAGTCCGGGCCTTTTTCCCTTAAATGCGCTTGATATTTCTGCTCTGCAATGTCCGGGCTGTACGCCTGCACCAGCTCCCATGTGTCACTGTCCAACTTTTCATATGCTCCCCGGCGCAGTTCATTGTACACCGTCGAGATATGCACTCTCAGTTTTCCTGCAATGTCCTTTGGTTTTAGTCCCTGCCTCAGCCATTTTTCAATCCGAAGTCGGTCTATCCACGTCAAATGCCGGAATGTTCTCACACTGTTTTACCTCCTTTCGTGTCGCATTCTTTCGCCTTTCTTCGCATTTCAATAATAACCCACTTCCCAGCTATTTTCAATTAGGCAACTTCTCAACATTTTCACCGTTGAATTTGTGGAAACTTTCCCATACACGCAAAAAATCCCCCGCCAGCTTTCCTTTCGGATTGCCAGCGGGGGATTTCAGTTTCAGTGCAGGAGTGCAGCCAGCTCATAGGCTACGAAGCCAGAGATAAAGGCCGCAATGACAGCCCACCAGAGCTTGTTTCCGAAAGCTCCGGGGGCTTTTTCTAACGCGGTCAGGCGGTCGTCCTGCTTTTTATTCTGAGCCGTTACATTTTCGAGGTTCTTGTTTGTGGTTTCGAGTTGCTGGATTGTCAGCTTGATGTTGGTGTTCATGCCATTTACCGCATCGGTCAGCTTTTCCATGCCGTCGAGTCGGCGGGTATTGCTCTTGCTTCTGTTTTCAACATCCGTCAAGCGATGTTCCAGCTCCTCATTAGTCATTCCACTTGTCCTCCCCCACCTTACCGAAATGGGCCACAGTTGCGGTTTCTTTGGATTTCTTTGCCATGTACTCTTCGAGTCTTTTCTTGGTCATGTTGAAAACAAACTGCACAATCCAGTCCAGCGTTTTCTCGTTGATTGCCCAGTCCAGCCAGTCCGGGGTGTAGCCGCGCAGCACCGCAATAACGTGTGCTTTCTTCTCCGCGCCTGCACCCGTGCCGAACTTCTCCTCTGCGTTGACGATCCACTTGTACACCGTCTTCGCCACGAAAAGACCGTAGCCCAGACGGACCAGACCCAGCGCGGCAACGACCACGCCAACCATCACAAGAATGGCTGCAAGCCATTCAGGGAAGATCATCAAAAAGGATTTCAGAATCTCAGTCATGTTGCTTCCTCCTGTCTTTTTATATTAGCCTCTCCAGCGGCTCTTGGCCGCCCTGACATCCACATGGACAAAGGCACAGTCCCGCACACCGGGCTTGATGGGATAGATACCAATGCCGCCTTTGTTGGGCATCAGCGTCTCCACATACTCGGCCAGCTTCGTGATGAGGATGCCTTTGATGTAGATGTCTGCTGCCTTGCCATACTGGTGCTGGCTGAACTTTGCGCCGCCCACCTTCTTGCTCAGATTGTAAGCGGCAGTCCGATATGCACTGTTGATGTGCACCGGCGAGCCGAAGTGATCCCGGACTTTCTGCAAAATTTCCACCAACTCGCTGTCAATGAAGATCGGATCAGATCCATCCTTGCAGCGGAACTCCCTCACCTTGAAATTTTTAGACAGGCTTTTTTCGCCGTCCCGTTCAAGGGAATATACGTTCAGTGCCATACAATCACGTCCTTTCAAATAAAATGGGGTGCAGCTCCCGCCGCCCCCCGCCTCTTTCCTCAGACCTCAACCTCAAGGTCCTTCAGAATCTGCTTGACCTCATCCCGGATGATTGCCGGAACCTGATCAATGGTCTTCCTGCCCTTGATGATAAGGGTAGCATAGACAACTGCCATCACGTCCACCTCCTTTCTCAGCAAGATTTTAAGCATCAGCTCACGAAGGATACTCACTTGTTATCCTCCGCCAGCAGGGCTTTCACCTTTTTCTGCAAGCTCTTCGGCACCTGCGCCAGAGTCTTCTTGCCCTTGCGAATCAGGTCTGCATAGACCGTCGCCATGTAGTCAGTGCTCATAGTTCATACCTCCGTGCTCATTCTGTGGCGGTGCTGGTTGCGCTCAACACCTGTTCGTACACATCGCAAAGTGCCATCTGGGTACTGGTGAGCTGGTCTGCCATGGTGGTACTCTGCGCTTCCAGCTTCTTTTTCTCCGGCACGGGCACGGGCGTGGGCGGCGCATAGTCCCACCACTTGTCGAAGTTCTTCTGGACCTCTTCGGCGGTCAGCACCCCGGCGTAGCGCACCTGCCGTTCATCGCAGGCGTAAACGGTATACGCCTTACCCTCATCGTCGGTCATCTGCTGCTTCTCGATGTTCTTGCGCAGGATCAAGTCGGTATCGTCACCTACGCGGAACACCTCGACCGCTTCCGACTGGAACGAATAGATTTCTTTCATGCTGCTTTCCTCCTGTTCTGGATCATAGACCAGCGGGCAACGCTCCATCGCGCCGCCCGCATGATTTTCTCGACATCGTACTTTTCCTCAAGGTTTGTACTGTCGCTGTTTGTAAACCAACCATTGTAAGCCGTCAGTTTGGATGCTCTCCAATGCGGAACAAATCCAAGCGTTGCAAGATCACGAGCGGCGCGGAGCAGCTGCCGCCGGATTCTGCGGAATACTCCTTTGCGGACGATGGTATAGGTGCGGCGTACCGCAAATCCCATCATGTCCAACGCCGGTGTCCGGTAATGGCTGCCCGCCGCCCGCGCGGCTTTCACCTGTTTTTCTTCCTCGAAAGATGCAAACCGCACTTCCTGCCATGCCCGTTTGATCTCAAGCCCCAGCGCAGACTTTGCCCACCTCGTTGCTTTCTTCATTGCTTTCATGAGCTGCGAAGCGTGCCCGATAAGCACAAAATCATCTGCATAGCACACGATTTCCCGCACCAGCTTAGACCCCCTGCCCCGGCGCACCTGCACCAGAGACATCAGATAGCGCAGGACGTAGCTCATAATGTAGTTGAACGCCCATGTTGAGAAATATCCGCCGATCAGAAGAACGCCGTCCGGGTAGTTTTCTGTCACCGCCCCGGCATACCAGATCAGCTTTTTGTTTTTCCCGACGTCGCGTTTCAGCAGCGTTATGACGCAGAGCGTCGTGGTGGATGGGTACGCATGATGCACGTCGCCTTTTACTGCATCCAGTTTTCCGAGGATTCTCTTTCGGATGATCCGCTCGATCAGTCTGGTTCCAGCCACTTGTCCTTTTCCCGGAATGCTCCCGAATTGGGCCGGCAGGAACTTTGCGCGGAACAGCGGTTGAAGTGCATGAACGAGGATGTATTCATGCACCTGCTGTTCCGGCGACTCCTGACAGAGATTTCGCTCTTTCATCTTGATTCCGTCAATGCGTTTGAACTGCCGGACCGGTTTCAGGTTCAGGCATTCGTCCCGAATCTTCTGCGTTTCCTGTTCAGCCACCGCGTCAATGGCATCAATGATCTTGTGGCACTTGTGCTCTTTCCGCTCATAAAACAGCTCCGGTTCCGAGATTTTCCCGGTCTTTGTCAAAACCGTTCTGAAATCCCGCCGCCGGAGCTTTCCATTTCCGAATGCACAATGCACCGCTTCCATGTTGAAATTGGTATCCTCAATGTCAACATCTTTCGGTTTACAATAAGTTTTCATATAAAAATCATCTGGTTCTTCAACGGCTTTCGGGTTCAGCCTTTCGGCCTATGCTACTAGCCGCCAGCAGGTTCCTTGTCCTGCCGCCACGGATGGACCCGCCCTTTCCTGCGGACGCAGCGCCGTGATGCTGGTTTCAAGAAATTTTCGCACATAAGCGTGGAATATATGATGCAATGAATGATGATTTTTTGAACCAGTTGCACACCGACCCCGCCGTTCCAGTTCGCGTTACCGACCCAGTTGTTCGAGTTCGCCGCCGCCAAAGACGCGTTGCCGCCGTTGTTCAAGTTGCAGCACCGCCAAGCCGCGCGGACACCGGACGCTGCCGGATAGACGAAGAAGCCAGCCTTAACGCCCGTACCACTGCCAGCGCGGTTTGAAACAGCGGCAGGCCACAGCACCGCCGGGTCACCGCTGATGGCAGTATCCTCGATACACTGCCATGCGTTCGGCGTACCATCCGCAAAGCGCAGGGTCAGGTCTTCGCACTTGGTATAGTCCGCCGAAATAGTGCCGTCCGTGGTGATCTTCGTCTGGTCGTGGCAGGTGTAAACGTCGAACGTATAGTTGCCGTCGCCGTCTTTGTCCCACTTCCACAGCTCGTCCGCCACGATCAGATATGCACCGTTCTGGAACTCCGTCTTCTGGATCAGGCCGGGTTCCTTGCCGTTGGTGTAGTTGGTGCGGCTGCCGTCATTGCCCAGCACGGTATCGTTGTAGCCGCTGCCGTAGGGCATGGTGGAGATCATGGACTGGTCCTTCACCACATCCCACGTTGCGTCACCGCTGTCCACATAGACGGCCTTGTAGGTCACATCATCCACTGCGATGTCCTCAATGCGGGTGATCTGCGCTTCGGTCAGAATGTCGTGCAGACTGGCATCGTTTCGGTCGGTCGTGTCTTTGTTGTGGCTGCCGATTGCGACCCACGAACCAACCAGCAGATTCGCCGCCTGTGCAGCGGTCAGCGGGAAGTAGTTCACGCTCTCCGCGCTGAATGCTGCGCGGTACTGATAGTTGTAAGAGGTGCAACCCTCAATCGTACCGGAGTTACCCTTACGGGCATATTTCAGCCAGATCATGCGGAGCTGCCATTTCAGGGTGCGGCCAGATGCGCCCGCATACTGAGGGCCGCGCTGCCGCCAGAGCTGCACGCCCTTGGTGTGCGATGTATAGTTGACCGGGGCAAGGCCGGTGTGTCCGCCGATTTTGCCGTCATCCTGCATACCGGCAAAATATTTGGGGTTGGCGATATACGGATAGACCTTTCCGGTGCGGTCCGTACCCTGCGGCCACTGTTCATAGCCCGCCGAGGGGTTGCAGCGCATCTTGAAAATGCGGTAGCCGTTCTCGTTGCGCTCACGGGTAAAGGTGTTCTTCTGAAGCACCCACACCAGATGGTTCGAGCCACGCACCACATCGTCATCGTCGATGTACTGGCAGGCGTAAATGGTGTGGCTGCCGTCTGCGTTCTTCTCTGCCGCAACTTCGACGCACCAGAACTGCGGCAGGGCGGCGAAATCGTCCACGCTGGCCGTGGTTGCCGTAGAAGGAGAGCAGGCCAGACCAACGCTGTCATCGGTCAGCTCGCCGATTGCCGTATTGGACGTGCTGAACAGCGGGAACTTCACGCCATGCACACGGTTGTCATTCAGGACTGTGCCGAACCAGCGTTCCAGCATCCCGTTGTAGGTGCTCAAAGTCGGGTCCCAGTTCGCCGTCCACCAGTCGATGAACAGTGCGTTCATCTCTTTCTGCGTGGTTGCCTTTTTCGCCATCATGTTGTAGAAGCCGTCGATTGCATCCACATTGCCCGTTGCCAGTACGGCGGTTCTGCCGTCACCGGCGGCAGACAGCGCGGAGCCAGACACAGCGTTGAAAATCTTAATCAAGGATTCATCCGATGCCATGTGAGTATTCATTGTTCTTCCTCCTGTCCATCGTTGAAAGTAAGGTATCCCTCTTCATCGTAGAAAAAATGCGGTCGGTCTTTCAGTTTTTGGATTTCCTGTCCGGTTTTCTTGGCATCCGCCGCCTTGCCCTCTTGCAGTAAGGTGGCATCCGGGGCTTCTTCTTTCGCCCATTCCGGTACTTCTCCATCAACAAGCTGGTACAGTACGCCGTCAACCCGGACATACTTTGTGCGAATCACGTTTTCCATGCGGTCCTACCTCCAAGCGAAAGCGTCACAACGCCCTGCGCATCGGCGGTAGCGGTCAGCTTTACATTGTTCTGGTTTTCCTTGATCTTCTGGATTTCCAGCGTGTCACCGACCACCTTTGCCACCTGCTCCGGCGTAGCACGGCGGATGTCCAGCTTTCCGTCAGTGCGTTTCTGCACGATCAGAATGTAGTCTGCCGCCGCGAATGCCGTTGCCAGTTCCTTTTCGGGCAGTTTTACCATTCCCATTGCTCCGCCGCCTCCTTTTCAAGAGCAAACAGCGCATCCGCTTCCGGCTTTCCGATCAGCCGCTCAACCTCTTCGCGGGGCAGGTTGATTTTCTTCGGCTCTGCATCGCTCAACTTGATGCTGCGCAGGTTGTAGAAGTAGCACGATGCCAGCACGCGGCCCTTGTGCGCCTTGCAGATTCTTGTTACGCGCTTATTGGGCGTTCCGTAGACCTCATAGTTGAAGCCGGAACACCAAGAGCAGCCGGTCGCCACCGGGCAGTCGATACATTCCTGTGTGGACTGCGTGGTGAGTGTGATCGCGTCCAGCATTTCTTTGGTCTTCCGCTGCTGCTCCGTGGTATAAAGGCCGTCCCGGCAGTTGCCAAGGCACATCGGCGCGGCCAGTTCTTTGCCGACGGAGATTGGTGCGTACCGGATGCACGGATACGCCTTTCCGTCCGGTGCGAAAGACAACATCGCACCCGTACCGCCGCACCAGTTCTTGTCTTCCGGGTGCGGGTTGCCGATCTGTTCTCCCAGAATGCTCACCCAGACATCTGGTGCTTCGCCGATGAGGTAATCCGCCACACGTTTCAGCTCCCGGTACAGTGCAGCCGCGTCAGCCTCCGTGTACTCCGGCTCATGTGCATAGTTGCAATGGATTTCCTTGCAGCCCTGCTCTGCCATCATCTTGATGCTGGGGTAGATGTAACTGAAACTGTCTGGCACAAACGTCATCTTGCTGTTCAGCCAGCCGTACTTCTTGCCATCCTGAAACGCCGCCCATGCTTTGTCGAAGCTGCCGATACCGTTCACATCCAGCCGGTACTTGTCGTGCAGCTCCTTGATGCCGTCGATGCTCACCGTGACCGACATGAGATCATGGTACTTGTGGAAAAGGTGCTGCGCCGCCGGGGAGAACCACAACTGGCCGTTTGTCGCAAAGGAAATGCGGGTGTACGGCCCCAGCGGGATTTTGCGCCGCCAGCACTCTGCAAACCAGTAATCACAGATTCTCTCGATCAACGCCGCTTCCAGCAGCGGCTCTCCGCCGATGAAGTCCAACACAACGCCTTTCGTATGCTGATTGATGAAATCGGAGTCGTTCTGTTCATACAGGTTCAGCAGGTAGTCCACCACCTGCTTGCCCGTTTCCAAGCTCATTGCACCGCAGGCTTTGTGGTGCTCATAGCAGTACGAGCATCTCATGTTGCAGTCTTCGGTGATCTGGAATGTAATGTTCCGGCAGGCCACGCCGCCATTTTCCGTTTTGGGGTACATTCGCTGTACAAAATTCGTGTAGTCCTCCCCGCGACGGAACATCTTGCTTTTCTTCACCACTGGCACGTCACCTCCCGGTTGGTAAAGTCGAATTTGAACTGGATATTATCCGGGCGATGACCGGAAAATTTTGCATCCAGCACAGCATCCTGCGCCACACGCAGTTCAAGAAATGCCCGCTTGCAGCTTTCTTTTTCTTCCAGCAGCATTTCTTTCGCTGTTGTGTTCTCCGCACCGGCCAGTTCCCGCGCCAAGATGGCTACCATGGCGCGGTTGCTCTCAAAGATGTAATTCAGCCGCTCGACGAAAAGGTTCTCTCTTTCAGCCAGCATGAAAGTTTTTTCATTCTCCATAGACGATTCCGCCTTTCTCCATGTCGTAATGGATTTTCTTGAGGGTTTCGTAGTCCGTTTTGGCATCCAGCGTCTTTTTCATGAACTGAATGAACAGTGACGCGTCCCTCTGCTCTCCCCGGCCGCAGATGAGATAGTGCATGCTTTCATAGCCCGGTTCGTTTTTCAGCAGCGCCAGCGCCTCGCTGCCCCGCAGCTCCGGCGGCACGAAAGCCTCCACACTGCGGTCCAGCACGGGGTTGTATACCTCCACAAGCACCTTATCCATCTGTCTCCTCCTCGCTGCGGGCCGACAGCAGCTTCACCAGCTCCGGGCGCCCCCGTGTCACCATGTAGCCGTAGTCGTACCCGATTTCCTCGTACAGTAACCGTTGTTCTTTTTCGGCAAGATAGGAAAGCTCTACGGCGGGTCTTAATGCAATTTTGTTTTCGTCCACCATATC
>OHEJ01000024.1_pt1 | contig 97285 bp, 51 predicted proteins | sample 1567261 | NCBI WGS metagenome assembly OHEJ01 (sample SAMEA3879550, study PRJEB24766) | human gut metagenome | biome: human-associated habitat; feature: feces | place: USA | collected 1985/1987 | reverse complement strand
TAGTTTTATAGACGAATTGAATAGCATGGGGATTAATTTACGTGTGGAGAACTATGACAAGCGGAAAAAATGTCATTTTGTAAGGAGGCTTTTTTGTTTGCCTAAGGATAAAGGCCAGTTAAAGCAACTATTGTTATACTTGGAGAATAAAGTGATAGTTTGTAAGGTGGCTGAAAAATCATTAAGGCTAAAAGTGAAAGAGCATTTTTAGAAGACGAAAAACAGGTCATCTAATCATGAAACAGAAATGTATAATTGTCGGAAAAGGGCATTTTACACTCCCTTTTCCGACAACTTTAGCTCTATAATCTGCGAAAGTTGATGATTTTTGATATATTTTCGCAGCTTATCGGCGTATTTTCGGAAAAATATCGTATCTTTGCACCATCACTTAAAGAATCATAATATGGCAGAGAAAATCATCGGAAGACATTCAGAGAAGGCTCTCCTGGAAAAATATTACAACTCTGGGAAAGCGGAGTTTATCGCTATGTATGGGCGACGCAGAATCGGCAAGACTTTCCTGATTCGACAATACTTCAGAAATCAGTTTTCTTTTGATATGACAGGAGTATTGGAGGGTAACAAGAACGAGCAGATGACTGCTTTCCACATGGCACTCAAAACTTATGGCTACAAAGGAAAGAAGAATAACACTTGGCTAGATGCATTCTTCGCCTTACGTCAACTCTTGGAGGAAAAACTCCAAGATGGAAAACGATGCGTCATATTCATCGATGAACTACCTTGTCTCGATACACCTAGGGCAGGTTTTGTTCATGCCTTGGGACATTTCTGGAACAGTTGGGCAAACTGGCAATCCCAAATCATGCTCATCGTTTGTGGTTCTGCTACGTCATGGATGGTTCGCAATATCATAGACGACCATGGGGGGCTGCACGACAGAGTAACCCATGAGATGCCTCTCCATCCTTTCACCTTAGCGGAAACGGAAGAATACTTCCAGGAAAATGGATTCAGATGGAAACGTTTGAGTCTGCTGCAAGTATATATGGCTGTAGGCGGTGTACCTTATTATATGAGCCTATTCCTGCCAGAAGAAAGTCCTGCCATCGGACTAGACCGTTTGTTCTTTAGCGAGAACGCAGAACTGCAAAAGGAGTATCGCCGACTGTTCTACTCTCTCTTTCGCAATGCCCAACCTTACCAGGACATCATCTCTGTCTTGGCAAAGAAGTCGAGCGGCATGACAAGAGAAGAGATAAGCAAAGCCCTCAATGTTGACAACAACGGCAAACTGGGAGACATGCTTACCGACTTGATTTATTGTGATTTTATCCGCAAGTATAATGTAAGGGACAAAAAGATAAAAACGAACTCGGCACTCTACCAACTTGTAGATTTCTATACCATCTTTTACAACACATTTGCCTCAAAAAACAGCACCGAGGAACATTATTGGAGCAGAAATGCCACTTCTTCGGAAGTAAAAAGCTGGTATGGGCTAGCCTACGAGAGAGTCTGCCAAGCACATCTGCCACAAATAAAGCAAGCCCTCGGCATCGCCAGTGTTAAAACAGAGCATTATTCTTGGAAAAGCAAGACCCTGACAGATGGCGCACAAATAGACATCATCATCGACCGTGCCGACAATACCATCAATCTCTGTGAGGTAAAGTATTGTGACCACGAATACCAACTTGACAAGGACGAGTTCTTCAAGATAAATCACAGAGTAGAGGCTTTTGAAGAAGAAACCCAAACAAAGAGTACAATCTTACCTACCATGATTACGACATTCGGACTTGCCAAAGGTATGTATAGCGACCAGATTATCGTTAAGCTAACCATGGATGATTTGTTTGAAAAATAGCAAGACCCAAAAAGTCCAGATGAAATCATCTACTTATCTAGTTACAAAACCGAGGGTTATGAGTCTTTATTGGGGAATAACAAAATGAATATAAACAAATACGGAATAAACAATATGTATCTAAAACAAACGTTTTTAACGATAGCTTTGGGGGCGATGGCGATGACTGCTGCCGCACAGGCTAGTATTGATACACAGCGCCAGTATCTCTCGGGACATGGATGTGATGATATGGTGAACTGGGACTTCTACTGCACAGGTGGTAGGAATGCCGGCAAGTGGACCAAGATTGGGGTGCCTTCCTGCTGGGAACTCCAGGGATTCGGTACCTATCAGTATGGTATGCGATTTTATGGAAAGGCTACTCCAGAAGGTATTGCTGACGAAAAAGGAAAATATAAATATGAGTTTACGCTGCCACAGGAGTGGGAGGGCAAACAGATAGAACTCGTCTTCGAAGCCGTGATGACTGATGCCAAGGTGACCATCAACGGCAGAAAGGCGGGAAACGGTTTGCATCAGGGCGGTTTCTATCGCTTTACTTACGATGTGAGCGACCGCATCTTCTTCGGAAAACATAAGAACAGACTCGAAGTGGAGGTGAGCAAGGAAAGCAGCAACAGTCAGGTGAACATGGCGGAGCGCCGTGCTGACTACTGGAACTTCGGCGGCATCTTCCGTCCTGTATTCATCGTGGCGAAACCTGCGCAGAACATCGACCGTGTGGCAATTGATGCCAAGGGAGATGGTCATTTTATGGCAGACTGCTACCTGAACCGTGCCGTCAAGGGGGCGAAGGTGAAGACCGAGATTCTGGATGAGAAAGGAAAGGTGGTGGCATCGAACGTGGCTGATGCCAGAAACAGCGATGAGGCGCATGTCGACTTCCAGGCGAAAGCCCCTAAGCAGTGGACTGCCGAGACTCCACATCTCTATACTGCCGTCTTCACACTCCAGGATGCAGCAGGCAAGACGCTCCACAGAGAACGTCAGAAGTTCGGCTTCCGCACCATCGAATACCGTGCTAGCGATGGCGTTTATATCAATGGTCAGAAAGTCATCTTCAAAGGTGTGAACCGTCACAGCTTCCGTCCGGAGACCGGTAGAACGCTGAGCAAGGCGAAGAATATAGAAGATGTGAAACTCATCAAGAGCATGAACATGAATGCCGTGAGGTTGAGTCATTATCCTGCCGATCCTGAGTTTCTGGAGGCATGCGATTCGCTCGGTCTCTATGTGGAATGTGAGTTGAGTGGCTGGCATTGGGCGCATCCTACCATCGTGGGCAAGCAGCTGGTGAAGGAGATGATTACCCGTGATGAGAACCATCCTAGCATCATCTTCTGGAGCAACGGTAACGAGGGTGGTTTCAACTACGAACTTGAACCAGACTTCGCTCTCTGGGACAAGCAGAAGCGCGTAGTACTCTATCCTTGGGCTAACCGCAACGGCTTTGAAACCAAGCACTACCGTTCTTATGGCGAGACCCAGGAATATATGAGACAGAAGGAAATCTTCATGCCTACCGAGTTCCTGCATGGTCTGTATGACGGCGGACACGGAGCAGGACTGAAGGATTACTGGGACATGATGATGGCAAACCCTCGCTGTGCCGGCGGATTCCTCTGGGATTTGATGGACCAGGGTGTGGTGCGTACTGACAAGAATAATTATGTAGACTGTATGGGTAACTTCGGAGCCGATGGTATCGTGGGTCCTCATGCCGAGAAGGAAGGCTCTTACTATACGATTAAAGAGGTATGGTGCCCGGTACAGTTGACTTGGAATGATGTGGAGAAAGGTGAACTTACCTTATCTAATCAGTATAACTTCGTGAATCTGAAGGATTGCCGTTTCTCTTATCGTCTGTTGCAGATGCCAGCGATGGGCAGCACTCAGGTCAAGGTATTGAAGCAGGGCAATATCTCTTCTCCGGATGTAGCTCCGGGCAAGGAAGCTCAGGTGAAGATACCGATGATGACGAATGCTGATGCGGTAGAAATCAAGGCTGTGAACCATGAAGGTGAGGAAATTATGACATGGAGCAGGGGAGTGAAGAGTGAAGAACGAAGCGTGAAAAATTCAAGTGCTCCAAGTACTTCATCTGCTGCTTATGCTGACCAGGCTGATGCTGTAGAAGTGAAGGCGGGTGGCAGAACTTATCGCTTTGCCAAGAAAGATGGCAGACTGATGGGTGTTGAGGTTGGCGGCAAGGCAATCTCGCTGAGCAATGGTCCTCGATTCATGGCTGCCAGAAGAAGCGACCGCAGTCTGGACCAGTTCTATAATCACGATGACAAAGAGGCTGAGAAGAAAAAGACACTCTATACCGAGTTTGTTGACCAGGGCGCTTTTGCCGGTTTCGAATGGAAGGAAGCGGAGGCAAAGCTGGTGGCTACATATCAGCATGGCTCACTCGATGAGGTAGACTGGCAGTTCCTTTCTGACGGTTCGGTGGCTGTAACCTGTCATTACAATTTCGGTGGCGTAGTAGATATGATGGGCATGGCTTTCGACTATCCGGAAAGCAAGGTCCGCAGCAAGGCTTGGGTGGGCAATGGTCCTTACCGGGTTTGGCAAAATCGCGAACAGGGTCCGCAATACGGCTACTGGCAGAACGACTATAATGACCCGATTCCAGCCGAAAGCTGGGATTATCCTGAGTTTAAAGGCTACTTTGCCAACGTGAAGTGGATGCAGTTCAAGACAGATGAAGGAAAGATCGGCTTCTCTGGTCTGACTGCCGATGAGCACATGGGTGTTTATACCCCTCGTGATGGTAGAGACGGTCTGCTCTATACCTTGCCACAAACCGGTCTGGCAGTCTTCAAGGTGATACCTTCAGTAAGAAATAAGGTAAATACCACCGACCTCAACGGACCTTCAGCCCAGCCAAAATGGCTGAATGGCAAAGGCAAGGCTGTGTTTACTTTGAACTTTGAACATTAAGCTTTGAACTGTTAACTTTAAACTGTTAACTTTTAACTGTTATGAACTGTTATGAATAAGAAAAAACGATATACGGTGATGGCATTGTCGGCGCTTCTGGTAGCGTCGACAATGGCTCATAATGACGAGGCTAAGCCCTGGACCTTCTGGTACTGGATGTATGGCGCCGTTTCCAAGGCTGGTATTCATGCCGATCTGGTCGGTATGAAGAATGTTGGTTTGGGCGGTACCTATCTGATGCCGATTCGTGGTGTCAGCGAACGTCCGGAGTATCAGGGCGAGGCGGCACAGTTGTCACCTAAGTTCTGGGAGATGGTGGATTACTCTTTCCAGCAAGCCGACTCCCTGGGCCTTGACATGGGCATTCATATCTGCGACGGTTTCGCCCTGGCAGGCAATCCGTCTATCCTTCCTGCCGAATCGATGCAGAAGGTGGTATGGACCGATACCATTGTGGGTGGCGGTAAGAAGATAGAAGGCATGCAGATGTGGCAACCCGAAAGTTATAAGGACGGGAAGTTGCAGCCTGCTGGAAGCGAGGGTGGATATTATCAGGACATCGCGGCTTTTGCCATCCGATGCAAGGAGAAACCCCAACTCTTCAAACCGGAGAAGATAGAATATACCGAGGCTGTTTCTACCGCCAAGGGCTATTATCTGGCAGCGAAACCTGCCTCTATCATCTATTCGTTTCATAAACCCGTCACGGTGCGCAGCATGCGGGTGGTGCCTAACGGCAACAACATCCAGTCGCAGCGCCTCCTGGTGCAGGCTTCTGATGACGGCATCAACTTCAGAGATATCAAGCAGTTGATGCCTCCCCGTCAGGGTTGGCAGAACACGATGTGTGATTATACCTTCAGTTTGCCGACTACCACCGCCCGCTATTTCCGATTCTCATGGACTCCGGAAGGTACAGAGCCGGGAGCAGAAGACCTGGATGCAGCCAAATGGAAACCGCTGCTGAAACTGGAGAATATTCTCTTGAGCAATCAGCCGATGATTAACCAGTATGAGGGAAAATCGGGTGCCGTATGGCGTATCGAAACCGATGCGGCAGCTAAGAGCGAGACCGTGGCGATGGCAGATGTACTGCCTTTGAAACTGGAAAATGGAATGGTGATGGGTGTCATGGTGAACGGCAACCTGATGAATAAATTGCCTAAGGGCACCTGGCGCCTGTTGCGAATGGGACATACCTCAACAGGACAGACCAATGCGACAGCCGGAACCGGTAAGGGACTCGAAGTGGATAAGTTCTCACCGGCAGCCGTCAGGAAACTTTTCAATTCCTGGTATGCATTGTTCCTGAACCGTCCGCACAGCGATGTGGTGAAGTATCTGCACATCGACTCCTGGGAGTGTGGCAGTCAGAACTGGGGCTATCAGTTTGCCGAGGAGTTCAAGGTACGCCGCGGTTACGACCTCATCCCATACCTCCCGATTATGGCAGGTGTTCCGATGGAGTCGGCTTCCAGATACGAACAGGTACTGAAGGATATCCGTCTCACCATCAATGACCTGGTAAACGAGAAGTTCTTCAAGCCCTTTACCGATCTGGCTCATGAACAGGATATAGAAGTATCTCACGAGAGTATTGCACCAACCTTCCCTGCCGATGGTCTGCAGCATTATCAGTATGCCGACAATCCAATGGGAGAATACTGGCTCAATTCGCCTACTCACGATAAACCCAACGACATGCTCGATGCCGTGAGCGGTGCACATATTTATAATAAGAACATCGTTCAGGCAGAGGGATTCACCGAGGTTCGTGGTGTATGGAATGAGACACCAGCCATGCTCAAGCCGATGCTTGACCGCAATCTGGCGCTTGGCATGAACAAACTCTTCTTCCATGTAACTGCCCATAATCCTTGGATGGACCGCAAGCCTGGTATGACGCTTGATGGCATCGGTCTCTTCTTCCAGCGCGACAATACCTGGTATCCTGAGGCACGTGGTTTTGTGGATTACATCACCCTGTGTCAGAATTATCTGCAGCAGGGCAGACCGGTGGTAGACATCGCCGTGTTTACAGGCGAAGAGATTCCGAGCCGTTCGCTTACTCCGGATAAACTCGTTCCGATGCTTCCGGGTGTGTTTGGTGCAGAACGGGTGGCTAGTGAACAGAAACGTATGGCTAATGTGGGCATTCCGATGGAAGAATCGCCTGTGGGAGTAACTCATTCGGCGAATATTCTCGATCTGAAAGACTGGTGCAATGCCCTGCATGGCTACAAATATGATTCGATGAACAAGGATGCCTTGCTGAAATGGAATTTCGAATACAGTCCGAAGGGCAAGTTGCCTGGAAATCAGGATTACCGCATCCTGGTGGTTCCGCAGCCGGCAAATACCCTGTCTGCCGAGGTAAAGGCGAAGATAGAGGAGTTGCGCGAGGAAGGCATCATCATCATCGACAAGCCTTATCAGGCAAAGGACTTCTCTCAGTATGGCATCGAACCGGATGTCGTTCTGCCCGAGAATATGGATTATGCTCACCGCTGTGTGTTGGAGGCAACAGGCAGGAAGGATATCTATTTCCTGACCAACCAGGAAGATAAGGAACGACAGATTACGGCAACCTTCCGTACCAGGACTTCCAAAATCCGCCAGGTTGTGAAATTGAGTCTGCCTGCTTATGGTTCCGCTTTCGTTATCCTCTCGAACAAGGAAGACATGCAGGTTATCAGTCAGACAGGTCATAAACTGGTTGAAGAAGAAGGTGTGGGTTTTGCAGAAAACTATCCTTCTGTGCTGGCTGTAGCCGATAAGTGGAAGGTTCATTTCGATGATATCCGCAAAGATACCACCGTAACGCTTCCTTTCGACTGGTCGAAGTCGGCAGATGAGAAGATGAAGTACTACAGCGGTCACGTTACCTTTACCTCTTCTTTTGAATGGGGCGATTCTATTCCGGTTTCTGCAGAAGAGAAAATGGAAGTTCCAGCCGAGAAAGCAAAGGCGGCTCCTTCTACTGACGGATTCATTAAAATCCAGTTGGGCAAAATTGGTGATGTGGCACGTGTGCTGGTCAACGGCAAGCAATATGGTTATGCCTGGACAGCCCCTTACGAGGTGTATGTTCCGAAGCACGACCTGAAGAATGGCAGCAACGAAATACAGATTGTTGTAGCCAATACCTGGCACAATGCGCTGCAGGGTGCTGGCGAGGGAAAGGCTCCGTTTAAGGGAATCTGGACCAATGCCAAATATCGCACCAAGAGCAAGGCGCTTCTGCCTGCCGGATTACTCTCCACGATTAACATCGTGTATTAGTTTATAGTTAATAGTTGATAGCAAAACTGCTCATTTAACATTCAACACTTAACGTTTAACATTGAATAAAATGAAGAAACTGTTATGTTCAGCTCTGCTGCTTGCCATGACTCTGGCAGCGCAGGCAGAAGTGAAACTGCCAAAGATCTTTGGCGACAATATGGTATTACAACAGCAGACGGAATGCAACCTCTGGGGTACTGCTGATGCCAACAAGGTGGTAAAAGTGCGTGCTTCCTGGAACGGCAAGACCTATAAGACTCAAGCCGATGCCCAGGGAAAATGGGCGATGAAGATAGAAACGCCTCAGGCTGGCGGCCCTTATGAACTGAGTCTGAGCGATGGAAAGGAACTGAAACTTCACAATATCCTGATTGGTGAGGTCTGGATCTGTTCGGGTCAGAGTAACATGGAGATGCCGATGAAGGGATTCAAGGCACAGCCTGTTGCGGGCACTCCTGAAGAACTGATGCTGTGTAAAGACCAGCAGTTGCGCCTTTTTACGGTTCAGCGCAATGCCCAGTTGCATCCTGTTGATACGGTGGCTGGCGACTGGAAGGAAGCTGATGCTGCAAGCGTTCGTGAGTTTAGTGCTGCTGCTTATTATTATGGTAAGACGTTGCGCCAATCGCTGGGTGTACCAGTAGGTCTGATTGTTACTTCCTGGGGCGGTAGTGCCTGTGAGGCATGGATCAACGGCAATCTCATCAAGAGCGATTGGCTCAAGGCATTCCCTAAACTTCATACACCTTGGAATGAGGCTGATGTGAAGAAATATCAGCAGCGCTGTCCTTCGGCTCTCTATAATGGTATGCTCCATCCGCTCATCGGTTACACTATGAAGGGTGTTATCTGGTATCAGGGTGAGGATAACTGCAATCGCTATGCTACTTATGCCGACCAGATGCAGACCCTGGTAAACAGTTGGCGCAAGGAATGGAAGCAGGGGATTTTTCCGTTCTATTATTGTCAGATTGCACCCTACGATTATAGTCTGATAAAATGGAAAAACAACAGTGCCCTGCTTCGTGAAAAGCAGATGGAGGCAGAGAAGCGCATCAGCAACTGCCGTATGGCTGTATTGCTTGATGCCGGTCTGGAGTATGGCATCCATCCACGTAAGAAGAAGGAGGTGGGCGAGCGTCTGGCTCTGCTTTCTCTTGCCAATACTTATGGTCAGAAGGGATTGCCTGATTTCGCTGTCTACAAGAGTGTTGAGTTCAAGGGCGATACCGCTGTAGTCAGCTTCGACCGCAGCAAGGAGTGGGTTTACTTCAACAATGGTCCTAAGAGCGACAACTTCGAGATTGCCGGCGAAGACCAGGTATTCCACAAGGCACAGGCTTGGATTTCACGCAACAAGGTTTATGTAAAGAGTGAGGACGTGAAGAAACCTGTGGCTGTGCGCTATGCGTTCAAAAACTGGGTTGTGGGCGACCTTTTCCACGATGGTCTGCCTGTCAGCTCTTTCCGTACCGACGATTGGGAAGTGAAGTAATAGTTTATAGTTAATAGTTTATAGTTAATAGTTTATAGATGAGATATTACATATTGATGGCTATGATGCTTTTGCTGGGCGCAGGCTCGGCAAAGGCATCGGCTTACGATGATACATCGGTGGCGGGTTTGTTTCCTGTCAGCAACCAGGGACGCGAGGTGTGGAATTTCAATCCCAACTGGCGGTTCCATCTGGGTGATGTGCTGGGCGCAGAACGTGCCGACTATGATGATACAAGCTGGGGGGTAGTTTCTACCCCTCATAGTGTGAAACTGGAACCTGCTGAGGCTTCGGGTTGCCGCAACTATCAGGGTATAGCCTGGTATCGCAAAACCTTTATCGTGCCGGGCAATCGCTCTGAAATCTATTTCGAGGCAATAATGGGCAAGCAGAAGATTTATGTGAACGGCAAACTGGCTAAGGAGCACTTCGGCGGTTACCTGCCTGTTATCGTCAACCTGAAAGAGCAGGGACTGAAGAAGGGCGATAAATGTGTGGTGGCTGTGATGGTTGACAACTCTAATGACAAGAGTTATCCTCCTGGCAAACCGCAGTATACACTCGACTTTGCTTATCATGGTGGTATCTATCGCGATGTATGGCTTATCAATAAGAAGGAGATTTCTATCACCAACGTGATTGAAGCCGACCGCCGTGATGCCGGCATCTTCGTTCATTTCTCGGATATTTCAGAGAAGCAGGCGAAGGTGTTTGTTGATGTCGACTTGCAGAATGTGGGCGGAAAGGCACGCAAGGTGAAGGTAGAGCAGAGTCTGCTGGATGCTTCGGGCAAGGTGCTCAAGACCATTTCGCAGAATGTGCTCCTGGCAGCTGGCGATGCACATCAGACCGTCAGACAGATGTTCTCTGTCAGGAATCCGCATCTCTGGTCGCCGGAGACACCTTATTTATATAGTGTGGTTACCCGCATCAAGGATGGTAAGCAGGTATTGGACGGCGGAAAGACCAAGTTAGGTATCCGCAGCTTCGAGTTCCGTGGCAAGGAAGGTTTCTGGCTCAACGGCAAGAAATACCGTCAGTTTATCGGTGCCAACCGTCATCAGGATTTTGCTTATGTGGGCAATGCACTTCCCAACAGTCAGCAATGGAGAGATGTGCTCCGTCTGAAGAATGCCGGTTTCAACATCATCCGTACTGCCCACTATCCTCAGGACCCGTCGTTCATGGATGCCTGCGATGAACTCGGAATCTTCATCATCGTGGCTACACCGGGCTGGCAGTATTGGAACAAGGACCCTCAATTTGCCGAGCGTGTGTTCCAGAATACCCGTGAAATCATCCGTCGTGACCGCAACCATCCTTCGGTTCTGATGTGGGAGCCTATCCTGAATGAGACCCGCTATCCTAAGGATTTCGCCCTGAAGTCGCTGCAGTTGACCAAGGATGAGTATCCTTATCCATACCGTCCTGTGGCTGTTGCCGACTGGAATTCGGCAGGTGTCAAGGAGAATTATGATGTGGTTTACGGATGGCCGGATATGGATATGAGCGGCATCAGCCAGTGTGTCTTTACCCGAGAGTTTGGTGAGTATGTGGATGACTGGTATGCGCATAACAACCTGAACCGTGCCAGCCGCAGCTGGGGTGAGAAACCGATGCTGACCCAGGCTTATTCTCTGGCGAAGACAACAGAGGAGATGCACACACCGGGACAGTTTATCGGTGGTTGCCAATGGCATCCTTTCGATCATCAGCGCGGCTATCATCCAGATCCTTACTGGGGCGGTATCTATGATGCATTCCGACAGAAGAAGACTGCTTATTATATGTTTGAGTCACAGCGCAGCGACCAGCCATTTGTGCATATCGCTCACGAGATGACCCAGTTCAGCGATGCCGATGTGACGGTATTCTCTAATTGTGACAGCGTTCGTCTTACCACCTATCAGGGTGCTCATACCTATACTTTGCCAGTTCTTCATCCTACGGCAGCCGCCTTTAATGCCCCTGTGGTATTCAAGAATGCCTGGGATTTCTGGGAGGCTCGCGAATACAGTTATAAGAAGAAATCTCCTCAGATGGTAGTGATGGTAGCAGAGGGATACAAGGATGGCAAGGTGGTTTGTACCGACCAGCGCATGCCTTCCCGCCGCAGCACCAAACTCCGTCTTTATGTTGATGAGATGGGCAAACCGCTGGTGGCTGATGGCAGCGACTTTGTGGTTGTGGTAGCCGAAGTGACCGATGATAACGGTCATGTTCGCCGTCTGGCTAAAGAGAATATCCGCTTTACCCTGGAGGGTGAGGGCGAAATCATTGGCGATGCCAGCATCAATGCCAATCCGAGAGCTGTAGAATGGGGTAGTGCTCCTATCCTGGTGCGCAGCACGATGAAGCCGGGCAAGATTAAGATTCATGCCGAGGTTCAGTTCCCGGGTACTCATGCTCCTACTTCTGCCGACCTGGAGATAGAGAGCGTAGCTTATCAGGGAACCATGATGATGGGTACAAAGACTGCCAAGTCTGCCACTTCATCATCTGTTCAGAATGCTTCTTCTGCCACTTCTTCTTCTTCTCATGAGTTTACACCCGAGCAGAAGGCAAAGATGCTGAAAGAGGTAGAAGACCAGCAGGCTGATTTCGGTATCAATAATTAATAATGCGTAACCGGAGAGTTCTTTGCAGAAGATTCCGTTTACGTAATCGTTATCGTCTTGAAATCTTCAAAAAACAGAAAGATTATTGGAGATTTCAAGACTTTTTTTGTACTTTTGCATACGTGAAACGATATTTTACCATACTTCTCTGTTCGCTTTATGCCTTGTTGGGTATGGCACAGAACAATATGCAGGTAGCTCATTATTCTACGAAGGAAGGGTTACCTCACGACATCGTATACTGTTCTCTGAAGTCGGAAGACAGTTTCCTGTGGTTTGGAACCTGGTTCGGCTTATCCCGTTTCGACGGTTCCCGTTTTGCCAATTATTCTGATGCTTACATCTCTTCTTCCGACCAGCCACCCCGTAAGGTAGAATGGTTGGCAGAAGATGCTCTGGGCAATCTCTGGATCAAGACGCTCGACTGGAAACTCAGCGTCTTCTTCAAGCAGACCGAACGTTTCGAAGATGTCTATGAAGAACTGAAACCTTATGCCCGTAATCTGCAGGTCATCAAGATTCAGGCAGATGGTACCGGTAAGATTCTCCTGCTCACCAAAGATAAGAACCTGCTTCTTGCAGAAACATTAAAGGATGGAAGCATCCGTATCCAGACGCTGGTAGATGCCCGGAAGTATATCAATACGTTCAATTATCAGTTGCGCCAGGATGTGGTACAGCTGAAGGCTTCGCGTGCCAACTATGTAGGAAAGGATTATCAGATTTATTCCGTTCCTGTTACTGCGAAAAACAGGAAGTGGACGCTCGGCATGTGGCAGCAGTATTTCGCCCGTAAATCAAAGGAACATTTTGTTTATCATACCCCGAACGGATGTGTGTGGCAGTTGGATGAGTCGCATACCGCCCTGGTGTGCCGTAATCCGAAGACCGGATGGGAGCGCCGTTATCCGGTTTCGGGCGTAGGTAAGGTGGTGGAGCCTAAGTTCATCGCCACCTCTCATCATGGTTACTTCTATCTTTCCGGTGCTGGCGAAATTATCTATATTGATCCGCAGACGATGGAAGGCGTTAACCTGGCTTTCCTTCCTAAGTTCCAAGACCATAAGCCAGATAGCCACTTCTTGAACATGAACCTGGACAAGGATGGGCTGTTGTGGCTCACTTCTGCTGATAATGGCATTTACCGTGTCAGTTTCACCCCCAACCAGTTCCGTGTCATCCCTTTGCCGGATGGTGATAAGAGTGGAGTGAAAGCCATCTGCCAGTTGAAGAATGGTGATGTGCTGGTGGGTGCCCGCAGCAAGAATGTTTATCTGTTGGATATGCAGGGCAGGGTGAAGCAGGTGTTCGATTATGCCCATCATCAAATCGGCAGCATTTATCATGCCATGTGTGATGACAGGCAGAATCTCTGGCTCTCTACCAAGGGAGACGGATTGGTAAAACTGACTCCCGATGCCTCCAGACCAATAGGGTATCGCATCGATCATTACCGTCATGATGCCCGGGATCCTTATTCCATCAGCGGCAACAATGTCTATATGACCTGTCAGGATTCCTACCATCGCATCTGGGTGGCTACGCTGGATGGAGGTCTCAATCTGCTGCAGGAACAGGGCGGAAAGATGCGCTTCTATAATAAATATCATGGTATGAAAAACTATCCCGGTTACGGACTCTACATGGATGCCCGCAACCTGGTAGAGGACAGTCATCAGAGAATGTGGGTAGGAACGATGGACGGACTGATGTCTTTCAAGACAGATTTCAAATCGGTAGGCGACTTGCGCTTCGAGACTTATCGCAATACCGATATCAATACCCGTGCCAATAGTGACATCTACGGACTTTACAAAGATAACAGCAGGCAGGTTTGGATGTGTACCTTTGGTGGAGGTCTGACTCGTCTGGATGGTTTTGATGAAGTGACGCATCTGCCTATCCTTACTTCTTTGGGAGCAAAGGAAGGTTTGCATAATGATGTCATCATTTCGATTTTAGAGGATAAGATGGGACGCCTTTGGCTGGTAAATGCCGATGGCTTGTCGTGCTATGATTATCAATCAGACCGCATCCAGCATTTCGACAATTCCGACGGTTTCCCTGATGTCCAGCTTGAGGAATCTTCTGCGGCTTTGATCCAGAATGGGGAGATATGGCTGGGGTGCAAGGAAGGAATCCTTGCTTATCAGCCGGAACGTATCCATACCACCCGTCTGCAATATCCTATATATATAATAGGTGGAGAGGTGAACAACCGCGATATCCGCAGTTACAATCAGCCAGCCATCTTGGAGAAATCGATGGTTTATACCGATCGTCTCACCCTGCGTCATTCCCAGTCGATGTTCACTCTGGAGTTTGCTGCCCTGAATTTCTGCAATCCGGAGCGCATCAGCTACCGTTACCAGCTGAAGGGTTACGACCATGACTGGCATTATGCCGGCAAGAACCGTCTGGCTTCCTATACCAATGTGCCGTCGGGAACCTATCAGTTTATCGTAGAGGTAATGGATGCCACCAATCCTGATTCTCACAGCACGAGAGAGTTGACCATCACCATTCTTCCACCCTGGTGGGCTACGTGGTGGGCTTATCTCATCTACATCATTCTGATATCCGTAGCCAGCTACTATGCTTTCCGCTATGCGAAGTATCAGATTCGGCTGAAGAACAATATCTACATCCAGAACCAGCTGGCAGAGTATAAGCGCAAGTTTAATGCCGAACAGCAGGATAAGCAGTTTGCTGACAAGGTGCGCCGGTTTATGGAAGCCAACCTGACCAATGCCGATTTCGAGATAGATATGCTGGCACAGGAATTGGGCATGAGCCGTTCAGCCTTCTTCAAGAAGACGAAGGCTGTGATGGGCTGTTCGCCAAGCGATATGGTGAAGGATTTCAGACTGAGTCATGCCGTAGAATTGCTGAAGCATTCCGGTCAGAGTATCACAGATGTAGCCTACTGTTGCGGCTTCACCGATGTAGGCTATTTCGGCAAGTGCTTCCGTAAGAAATATGGCATGTCGCCAAGAGAGTATGTAGCGCAGCAGCAGGAGAGTGAAATAAAAAAATAAAGTTTTTTATAAAAAATCTCAAAAAAGGTGATTACAGCGTGAACCAATGTGCGTCTTTTAGGCAATTGAAACAAACAAATTAAATGTTGACTAATCATTTTTACCTAAAAGGCTAATGAAACAACTGTCTTATCATAGTAGGTTTATATTGGTTCTGTTATTTACGTTGTTGAACACTTTACCAATATGCTCACAGGCGGCAACTCCTAGGTACAGGATAGCTGCTTGCGACTGGATGATGCTGAAACGTCAGAAGCTGGGCGAGTTTAAACTGGCTCATGAATTAGGAGCAGATGGCGTTGAGGTTGACATGGGCGGATTGGGTAAACGCGTGTTATTTGATAATCAGCTTAGAGAACCACAACAGGCAGAAAAGTTTCAGGCTGCAGCCCGTCAGTATGACGTAGCTGTTCCTTCTATGGCGATGAGTGGCTTCTTCGCTCAGAGTTTCCTGACTCGTGATAATTATCAAGACCTTTTGAAAGATTGTTTCCAGACGATGAAACTCTTTGGCAGCAAGGTGGCTTTCCTTCCACTCGGAGGTAGCGGAAAAGACTGGCAGCAGGAAGGCTGTGCAGCATACCTGCAGATGGTTTCTCGCCTTCGCACAGCCGGTGAGATGGCAAAGCAGGAGGGTATCACCATCGGTATCAGAACCGGAATGGGAGCTAAGTTTGATAAGAAACTGCTGAAGAAAGTAGGCAGCAGTCAGATTAAGGTCTACTACAATTTCCAGGATGCAGCCGATCATCATCGTGATATCTGCAAGGAACTCCGGAAGTTGGGTGCCCAGCGTATCGTCCAGATACATGCTTCCAATACTGATAGCGTAAATCTTCAGGAAGACCCGGAGATTAATCTTCCGAAAATCAGGAAGACGCTTGACAAGATGAAATGGAGCGGCTGGCTGGTGGTAGAGCGGAGCCGTGATGTAAAGAGGGTAAGAGACGTGAAATATAATTTCGGTAGAAACATCGCTTACCTAAAACAGGTATTTCAAGAGTGGTAACAGTTTCGGGGAATAACTGGTAAACTACTTTTTTATGATTAGGAAAGTATAAATCGTGTTAGTAAAGAAATAAATCAAAATATAGTTAAACCTAAAAAAAGACAATTATGAAGAAAAATCATTTCATTGCGCGGAAAGGACTCTTCTCTCTGGCACTTGCTGCCGTAGGAGCGATGTTCTTGGGTTCGTGTGCCGTTGATGGTTTTGATGACAAAGAGAAGTTTGACGACGGCGTGTCTGGAGTGAAACTTGAGTCACCAGAACTCTCGACAAAGACAGTTACTGCTTCTGATGGTTCAGATAAGTTGCAAGTATCATGGAAGGTAGTCTATGGCGCTGGTGGTTACGAGTGTAAGGCTTATAATGTGGATAATCCAGACAATCCTGAGGAGGTGGCGAGTGATACCATTGATGGTACTTCTTTCCAATTCAAGATAGCTGAAGATACCAATTATAAGATTGAGGTACGTACCTTGGGAAACGAAGCGAAGAACAATACTGAGGCTGATAAGGCAACAGTTTTGTCTTACAGTACTTTGGTTCCAGCGACGACCATTCCTACAGGTTCTGACATCTCTGATTTTATTGCAGAAAAGTTGCAGGATTCAGACAATGAGCAGGCTTTCGAGTTGGAAGCAGGTGGTACTTATACCTGCAATAACTCAATTGATTTCAAGGGCAACAAGATGACCCTTCGTGGTAACAAACTGAGCCATGCTTTGGTTACTATGGGTGAAGGTGCTGCCATCTATACTTCAGCTCAGCTGAAGGTGAAGTTCATCAATTTCGACTGCTCTGCCACAACTCATAAGGGTGGTATCATCGAGATGTCTCCTGAGCCACCTGCATCTTGCTCTGCAGAGTCTCAGGGCGTTGGTGCTGGCAAGAATGGTGGTAAGCCTGCCGATGTATATATCCTGCAAGACCCAATTATCATTCAGGATTGTGCCTTCAAGAATGTCATCGACGGACTCTTCTCTGTAGGCCAGTGCTCTTGGGGTATTGCTGATGTACGTGTGATGAACAGCGTGGTTCAGATGCGTAATGACGGAAAGAAGAACTCTAATGGTGCTATCATCTGCGGCTTTTCTAATGGCTTCAAGGCTCCTAGTGGCGGTCAGTTCTGGTATGGTGGTATCAAGAGCATTACCATCAAGAACTCTACTATCTACAATATTGAAAGCAATAGTAAGAATCGTATGTTCCGTTTCAACAATAAGGATTTGGACCGTGTCTTCCCTACAGCAGGTGGTTCTTGCACCATGATGGATAATACCTTTATCCGTGTATATGACAAGAAGGAGTTCGGTAACAATACTCCTAACAACAATAAGTACGTGATTACTTATGATAACAACATCTTCTATGACTGCTTCCGTTTGCAGAAGTTCATTCAGGGCAACTGTAAATTGGAATATCACCAGAATCTGAATACTGTCTGGGGTGTCGGCAGTTCAGTAGATGGAACCGATAAGGGTAAGCTGGCTACTGAAGAGGATGCTGGATTTGCTGAGGCAGAGACCAAGAAGGAACTCGACTTCACCCAGCCTAACTTCGGGCTTAATTTCAAGGCTACCGGTGCGATTTCAAGTACAATCGGTGATCCACGTTGGAGAAAATAATTTAAACTATCTAATCTCGAAACAAGATGAAACGTAAATATATAAAGACATTGGCCTTTGGTATGGCACTTACCTGTGCTGTGCCTGCAATGGCTCAAAATAAAGTAGTGCAGGGTACTGTACTCGATGACCTCGGTGAACCTGTTATCGGTGCTACCGTAAAGGTTGCCGGTACCAAGACTGCTGTGATTACCGATATGGATGGTAACTATAAGTTGTCTGTTCCTAAGGGTGGCAAGGTTACCGTTTCTTATATTGGTTTTAGGGATGCTACTACCAATGGTGGTACTATCAAGCTGGTTGCTGACGACAAGACTCTTCAGGAGGTGGTAGTCGTAGGTTACGGTACCCAGAAGAAGGCTCACCTGACTGGTTCTGTAGCCAACATCCCAACAGATGAAATCCAGGACCTTGCTAATGGTGGCTTGGCTTCTTCTTTGGACGGTCTGGTTAATGGTTTGAGCGTAAGTGGTGGTGAGAGCCGTCCTGGTGCGAATGCCCGTATCATGATCCGTGATACCAACTCATTGGGCGAAGTTGGTTCTACAGCCCAGCAGCCTCTCTTCGTTATCGATGGTTATATCTATCCTAACGATGTAAAGGTAGGTAACACTTACCAGAACCTCGGTGCTGAGGCTTTCAACAACCTGGATGCCTCAGAGGTAGAGAGTATCTCTGTGTTGAAGGATGCTTCTGCTGCCGTTTATGGTGCCCGTGCTGCCAATGGTGTTATCCTCGTTACTACCAAGAAGGGTAAGATGGGTGCACCTCGCATCTCTTATAGCGGTTCTTTCGGTTTTACCGATGAGTTTTCTCGTCCTAAGATGCTGAATGCTTATCAGTATGGTCGTTTGTACAATGCTGTTACTGCTGAGGACCCAACCAATACTTCTCTTAATGCGACTACTGCGCTTTTCCAGGCAGATGAGTTGGAGGCAATGAAGAGTCTGAACTATGATTTGCTCGATAAGTATTGGGAAACAGGTATGACTCAGAAGCACAGCGTGAACGTAAGTGGTGCTACCGATAAGGTGAACTATTTTGCAGGTATCTCTTACTTCGATCAGGATGGTAACCTCGGTAAACTCAACTATAACCGTTGGAACTACCGTGCCGGTGTCGATGTAAAAGTAAGCAAGTGGTTGGGTGCTAATCTGACTGTTAGCGGTGACTATGCTACAAAGGAAAAGCCATTGGTAAAGGTGGGTGGATCTGGCGATGAGAAGGACTACAACCTCCTTCTGACCCGTCCTACTTACATGCCAGAATCAGTAAATGGCTATGATATCCTGGCTTATGGTCCTAGTAATACACAGAAGAACCAGAACCAGCAGTATAACTTTGCTACTCTGCAGAATAATGGCGACTACCGCAAGAACATGAATTCTAACCTGAATATCAGCGGAAGCCTTAATTATGATTTCGGTTGGAGCAAGATTCTGAAGGGATTGAAGTTGCGCTTCTCTTATTCCAAGAGTATTAATACCGATAAGGGTAATGAGTATGGTTCAAACTTCACCCTCTATCAGATGTTGACTCGTTATGGTAGCGGTAACCACCTTTATACTCCTACCAGCGGCGATAATGCAGATTTCGATTACCTGGCAGCGTCTAACTTCAATGGTGTGACAACCAATAATGGTGACTATCTGGCTCGTACCATGGTTCGTACTGATAATTATCAGATGAACTTCACAGCCCAGTATCAGCGCGATTTCGGTCAGCATCATCTGGGTGGTCTGTTCTCTATTGAAAAGTCTGAGGCAGAGAGTGAGTACTTGCAGGGAAAGCGTTTGACCCCATATCCTTTCACTACCGGTCAGTATAACTCTGCAACAGGTGAGATGACTACTATGTTTACCCGTAGTGAGAGCGGTACCCTTTCATATATCGGCCGTATCAACTATGCATACGCCAACAAGTATCTCTTCGAGGCTCTGGTTCGTTCTGATGCATCAACCAAGTTTGCTCCAAAGAACTACTGGGGAACTTTCCCTGCTTTCTCTGCAGGTTGGGTAATCTCTGAGGAGAGCTGGTTCCGCAACAAGGTGAAGGGAGTTGACTTCCTGAAGCTCCGTGCTTCCTGGGGTATGACCGGTCGAGACAATACAGCGGCATGGCAATGGATGCAGGTTTATGCACAGGATGCTAACCGTGGTACAGTATTCGAGACTGGTAAGGATTCTGGCAACCGTATCACTATCAACAAGAACAATTCTGCTGTAAATACAGATGTTCATTGGGATAAAGACTACAAGACCAACGTGGGTATTGATGCCCAGTTCCTCAACAACCGTCTGGCTGTAACCTTCGATTACTATTATGAGAAGAACCGCGAGATGCTGATGAATATCAAGCAGACTGTTCCTTCTACCGTAGGTACACAGAGTGCTGCATCCAACATCGGTGAGATGGATTCATGGGGTGGTGAGCTCTCTGTCACATGGAAGGATAAAATCGGTAAGGACTTCAAGTATCGCATCGGTATCAACACAGGCTGGTCTGATAACAAGGTGTTGAATATGGACTGGGTTACAGATTATCTCTATCGTCAGATTACTCCAGGACATCGTACAGACGTAGGTCTCTGGGGTATGCAATGCATCGGTATGTTCCGTAGCTTCCAGGATATTGAGGAATACTTCACGAAGTACAACATCTCTACTTATATGGGTCTGACCAAAGACCAGGTTCGCCCTGGTATGTTGATGTATAAGGATGTTCGTGGTGCTTACGATCCTGAGACAGGTACTTATGCCGGACCTGATGGTGTCGTAGATGTAGACAACGACCAGGTAGAGTTAGGTCACCGCAGCAGCAACCTCTATGGTTTGACCATGAATTTGGGTGCAGACTGGAAGGGACTTTCTCTGATAGCTCAGATTGGTGCAAGCTGGGGTGGTTATACCACACTTCCTGGTGCAGCATTGAAGCCAACTGGTAATCTGGAGTATTGCAATATGCCTTCATTCTGGAATCCAGACAATATGTTTGCTTATCAGGATGTATATGATGGCTCAGGTAATCTCGTAGTAAAGGAGAACCGTGAGGCTTACTATCCTAACCTGAAGTATACAGATGTGAATGCTGTTGCGTCTAGTTTTTGGAGAGTAAGTACAGCACGTGTGGCTCTGAACCGCTTGACCTTGGCTTATACTTTGCCAAAGAGCTGGTTGGGTAGCATCGGCATCAAAAGTTGCCGTATCAATATTACCGGTCAGAACCTCATCAACTTCTACAATCCATATCCAGACAACTTCATGAATCCTATGTCGGGATCATACGGAAGCTATCCTAACCTCCGTAAGTGGACTGTGGGTGTGAATCTCTCATTCTAATGAGATACTTATATAATTTTAAAAAGAAAAGAACAATGAAAACGACAATAAAATTATTCAGTCTTGGTTTGGTTTCAGCCTTGGCTTTCAGCTCTTGTAGTGACAGCTTCCTGGAGGAAAAGAAGAACTATGACAATGTAAATAAAGACGTCTACAACTATTATGAAGGATGTGATGGTCGTGTAAACGATATTTACAGTTGGTGTTTGCCGACAACCAACGATTTGACCTGGAAGTATCCTTCTATGGGTAATGCGGATGAGGCTGGTAAGTCTACTGAGGAATACAGTGGTCTCAGTTCTTTTGTAGACCCACAGGTTGAGCTGAGCTCTACCAGTACCACAAATTCGGTTCCTGATTTCTTCATGGGCGACCAGTCCAATATCCAGGCATCTGTATATGGTAGAATCCGTAATGTCAATGATGTAATCCAGGGTATCAGCGGCAGCACTCTTTCTGAGGAACAGAAGAATGAATTGCTCGGTCAGGTATATTTCTTCCGTGCATGGTGCTATTACAACTTGTTCAAGTGGTATGGCGGTGTGCCTCTGGTTAAGGAAACACAGGATCCTGTAGAAAGTTCTGTTACTCCTCGTGCTACGTCTAAGGAGACTTACGAGTTTATTCTTGATGACCTGAACAAGGCTGCTGATATGTTGGCTGCCAAGACAGAGAATGGCTCGGGATGGTCGGAGAAAGGCCGTGTAACTACTGGTACTGCGTTGGCATTGAAGGGTCGTTTGATGCTTTTGTGGTGTAGCCCTCTCTTCAACCGTGCAAACGATGAAAACCGTTGGAAGACTGCTTATGAAACCATGAAGTCCGATTTGGAGCGTATCAACAAGTGTGGTTATCACCTGTATACTGCCAATGACAATGTGAATGGTTCTGCCTTTGCCAAGATGTTTACCGATGGTGGTAATAATCCTGAGGCTGTGTTCGTTACCTTATATAATAATGTAACAGGTGATGGTCTCGATAATCAGAAGAACAACAACTGGGAGCGTCAGATTCGTCCGGCTAATACAGGTGGTAGCGGTAAGAATGCTTCTCAGATGCTGATTAATATGTTCCCGATGTCAGACGGTAAGCTTCCTGAAAGTTGCGATACTTATACCAAGTTGGCACGTTCAGAGAAGACTTTGGATAACGTGACTCCATTCCTGAATCGTGACAAGCGTTTCTACCGTACCTTCGCTTTCCCAGGCTTCCGTTGGGCTTACGATGGTAATGCGTCAGAGCGTGATGCCAACAACCCTTCTGATGGTGCCAACTATGTACTTTGGAACTATGTATGGTATACCAGCATGAATGATGCCGGCAACCCTGAGAGTGGTGAATCTTATGGTGCAGACAACCTGTTGAAGAGTCGTCAGGGTGTATATGTACGCAAGAAGAGTGATGATTTGGATGTTAATTCTTCTCCTCTTTATAAGTACGTAGCTCTTGATACCAAGGGTGCTGCTCCATTCTATTCTGCTGCTCCGTTGATTGAACTCCGTTATGCTGAGGTTCTCCTGAACCTTGCTGAGGTTGCAGCAGGTGCTGGCCATCTGGATGAGGCTGTAGGATATGTTAAGCAGATTCGTGAGCGTGCTGGTTATTCAGCTGCTAATTCAGAGGATGATGGTATCACACCTGCAGCTTACAATGATCAGGCTACCTGTATCTCTCAGATTCTCTATGAGCGCCAGATTGAGTTTGCTTACGAGGGTAAGCGTTTCGATGACCTCCGCCGTTGGATGCTCTTCGATGGTGGTACTGGCAAGGTAGAAGGTGCTCCTTCTACATGGACATTGACTGGTTGGGGTGGCAATACCTGTACATGGCTTGGTTTCAAGGCGTTGAACGGTCAGCGTCGTGAGAATATCCAGTATCGTGTTGCTGATAAGTATGGCGTAGGTGGTACAACTTTCAATTCTGACCCATTGTTGAAAGCTGGTACTGAGCGTCCTGATGGTGTTGATCTCCGTAAGGATGATTTGAATACTCAGCTCGAGAACTTGTCTACATGGTATAAGGACAACTTGGTAATGAAGGTACAGAAGGGTGACGGTTACGATTCTAACAAGAATCTCCTCTACATGAACTTCCGTCCTAAGTATTACTTCTTAGGCTTCACTTCTGGTGCATCTATCGCCAACAAGGCTTTGCCTCAGACTATCGGTTGGGGTGATTACAACAATGGTGGTGCCAATGGTACCTTCGACCCATTGGCTGAGTAATGTCAAGAGAGGAATGACGATATAGTCATAACATAATATATTAAGGTTGCGGGGTGTGTTTTCTTTTTAGAGAATGCACCCCGTTTTCTGTATCTGATATTTTCTGTAGGAGGGTATGTCTAAGTCTGGTTAATAGTTGGCGCACAACAGTTGACCACCGCATGCACATCACCTGTTGTGCGACCGGAGATACTAACTATCTCACCAACATATCCTATGTTTTCCAGCAACAAGAAGAGAGGGTGTTCCGTAAGTCCATAATACAGGCTCGCAAGTCCGTTAGGCGTAATAAGTAACGCGAGTCCGCTAGGCGTTCCTGCGGATTTGCAATCCGCAGACAAAAAAGGCTCGACCTCTTTATTGGGGATTTGTAATCCCCAGCCGTAGGCTTTTCATATCTCCAAGATCGTGATGCTGCATTCTCGCTTGAGGCGGATTGCAAATCCGCAAGGAAATAGGTCGAGCCTTTTTAAACGGCAGATTGCAAATCCGCCGGAACGCCTAGCGGGCTTGTCCTCAACTTCTGCCAAGAAGTCTGTTCGCTATAATATGGCTGGCCAGCAGGTGAATGCTTCTTATAAGGGTCTCGTTATCGAGAATGGCAAGAAGTTCGTTCAGAAATAATCTGACGTTATTCGGTTAGAATTTTAAGATAAAAGAAACAATCATAAAAGGGAGCGCATCACTAATGGTTGCGCTCCCTTTTTTGCATCTCTCAGAATGCAGAGTTATATGAAAATGCACTTTCTAAGGTGCAGATAACCTTATTGTATGCAAGTTTTCTTCGAACTGATTACCTTGCCATCCTTCAATGCCTTGATGATATAAACACCTGATGGGAGAGAATCGAGATTCTTGCCTTTTCTCACCTTGATACCTGCAGCATTGTATACCTCGTAGCTATCGGCTGCGGTTGAGGTCTGAATGTTTTGAATGCCTGTTGCAGAACCGTCTGTCAGATAGAAATGGAAGGTGCGGGTATAGGTGCTGATGTTGTCATCATCGCTTACTTTGACAGTATAATCTACGAGCGCCTTGCCACAATCTTCGTTGGCGGTGAAGATATATTCACCCTCGTTGGCACCCGTATCATGACTCATCTTGCTCATCGCATCACCCTTAGCCTCGCATTCAAACTGAGGATTGTTGGTGTAGCCGGCAAAGTATTTCTTCATGTCGATGGTTACGCTTTCGCTCTGCTTGAGGGTGAAGTGAGGCTCGGCAAGCCAGTTGAGATATTCTTCGAGATTGGTGTAGCCATCTGCGTTTTCATCGGTATTTCCATCACTTACGCCTTTCACTTCCTCCCACCAGTCTGGCATTCCGTCCTGGTCGGTATCCCAGTTGGCTTCGCGCTTTGCCTCTGTGATATTCAAGCCCTTGAAACCTTCGCATCCCTTATCTTCCTCGCTGTCGATAAGTCCCTTCTTGCCACTCTGACTGCCTACTGTCGTGGTAGTTCCGGCTAACGTCTCGTTCACCATTCGGGTATCGTGATTATCCAGGAAAGGCTGGTTGGCTCCCACATCGCAGAGCACGTTCTTATAGGCTGCCTTGGCACTCTCGATAGCTGCCAGAGACTCGAAGAATGGTTTCGAAACGAATGGCTCCCAGTTTACTACCTGACCATTTGATGTTTCGACAACATAGGTATCTTTGAGTTTATCTTCTGTCAGGGCTCCATTGCCTGCAGCCTGACGGATATTGCCATGAACGTATGCACTCTGTGTACCGCTTCCAGTGCCTTCAAGCTGAAGGCGGAACAGTTTCTTCTGGGTGGTAGCTGGTCCCATCTTATAATAGTTGTTCACGAAGTTTACCTCGTGGCTGCCACCATCCGTAGCACGGCCGCCCCAGTTGTAAACCACATTATTAAATACATCGTGGTGACCATCGTAAGCTCCTACACCATCCAGTCCGCCGCTCAAACTCCAGTTTCTTCCTTCGCAATGAGCCAGCAGGTTGTGGTGATAAGAACCTACCTTAAGTGTTGCCGACATTTCGCCGCCGCCGATGGTTGCTGCATATCCGTGGGCTGTACCCGCACTATAGTTAGGATGACCTGCCACATTGAGCGCTTCGGAAATCAGGGTGCGCTGAAGGGTAAGACTCTTGGCGTTGCGGCTTGAAAATGCCTCATCGATGGTCCAGGAGATAGAGCAATGGTCCATGATGGCATTGTCGTTGCCTGCCATTCCCATACCGTCGAGTCCGTTCACCTTATCTTCATCGCTGATAGTTCCGCCGTTGGTCTCCTTATGTCCCAGACGCATGCGGAGGAAACGGGTGATGCCTTCGCTTGCCATACCGAAAGGACAGCCGCGGAGCATGATACCGTTGCCTGGAGCCGTCTGTCCGGCGATGGTAACATATTCGTCGCTGCAGGTGAGTCGTTTTTTCAGGTCGATGACGCCCGCCACATCAAAGACGATGGTGCGCGGTCCGGTAGCTTTCTTGATGCCGTAACGGAAGGAACCCTCTATCGGATTCTCATCATCGCCATTATCTTCGAGTGTGGTTACGTGATAAACGCTTCCGCCTCTGCCGCCCGTAGCATACTTACCATATCCTTCTGCACCTGGGAAGGCAAGATGACGGGGACGGAAACTCCAGACATCGCCTTCGTATACATTACCGGCAGCATCTTCCTCGTCGATTCGCCAGTAATAGGTGTTGAGGTTGGATGTCTGGTTGAGCGTATATTTTGCCTCGGTAGTTGTGGCTACTTCTGTAAGACTGTTGGCATCTGTACCCATCAGAACATGGTGCTTGACGGCTTTTTCGGCTGAAGTCCAGGAGATGGTGAGCGATCCGTTATCGGCATCGGCATGATAATCTCTCTTCTCCGGATAAGGATCTGTAGCTGCTGTCTGTGGATTCGGACGGTCGAAGATGAGGGCGTTGATGGTGAGCGAGGTGGTATAATTGCCGCTCTTGTCATCGCTGGCACTCGGTGTGGTAACGTAAGAGATGACGACATCCTTTCCCTCTTCTGCTACAAAAGTTACGTACGACATGCCGCAGGCTGATGGAGTCAGGGCTCTGTTGGTCTGTGCGATGCCTTCCTGCTGCTTGGTGCCGTTGACGTATACATCGAGCTTCGGTGCATTGAAACCATCGTTGTTGTTATGGTAAGCCATCAGCGAGTGCTTGCCGGCGCTCAGTCCTTTGAGGGTGATGTTGAGGCGGACGGCACCTTCGGTTACCTGTGGGGTGTTACCGTCTTCGTAACCATAGATGGCAAAGCCGTCGGCGATGAGTTTGGAACTGCTGAGTCCGTTCTTGAACCAGCATGATTTCAGTCTTCTGCCTGCATAAGAGTCTTCATTAGCCAGCGTGATGGTGATAGGATTTCCGTCAGCATCTTCTACTTCCTTCGATTCTGTTTCGCAGGTGTTTACTGCCCATGCTGTGTACTCGGGTTCATTGACCTGTGACTCGGAACGACCTGCCAGATTGAAGTCGATTCTCTGTGCCGATGCTGTCAGTGCTGAGACTAAAGCCATCGAGAATAATACTTGTCTTTTCATGTTTTACCTTAAGTTTGAAAGTTGTTTATTTGTTTTTTATTGATTCTTCGGGATAAGATATTGTTTGGTGTATCATCTTTTGTGTTTCCACACCGCTATTGGGTAATAGCGATGTGGAAAGTACGTTGCAGGGATGCCACCTGGTCTTTGTCGGTTGCCTTCACCTTGATGTCGATGAGGCAGTCGGCAGCCTTCTTGTTGAGGCTGATGGTGAGGATTCCCTTCTTATTGAGTTTCATCTTGCCTTTCTGTGGCTGGATGCTGCTCTCCAGGGTGAAGACTGGCTGCTGGTTGTAACCGGCGAAATACTGCTTCAGGTCGATAGTCAACTTATTGCCTGCGGAGGTGACGAAATGAGGCTCTGCAAGCCAGTTGAGATAACGCTCCAACTGGGTATATTCGCCATCGGTCAACTCGTTGTTGTCGGCTGCTGACGGATTGGTACCAGCCAGCTTCTCCCACCAGTCTGGCATTCCATCCTGGTCGGTATCCCAGTTGGCAGGGCGACGGTTGGTGAGCGCTTCAAACTCCTTCCAGGCATCGTTGCCGGCATCCAGGTTATCATCTATCAGTCCTTTCTTGCCGGTCTTGGAACCAACATATTTATAGGTTCCGTTCAAGGTTTCTTCTACCATGCGCTGGTCGTGCTGGTCGATGCAAGGCTGGTTGGCTCCCACATCGCTCAATACGTTCTTGAAGGCAGCGCGGGCACTTTCTACCTTGGCATAGGATGGGAAGAATGGTTTGTCGGTAAATACCTTCCAGTTGACTACCTGTCCGTGAGAAGTGGTATATTTGTAGGTTTCGCCTTCCTTGTCGCTGACCAGTTCTCCATGCTTTCCTGCCACAACTCCTGCATTCTGTTTCATATCGCCCACGTAGTTCTGGCGGATATTATCGTGCATGTAGTAAGCCTGACTTCCCTGGCCAGTACCTTCCAGCTGGGCATTGAGTATATATTTCATGCTGGTGGCTGGTCCCATCTTGTAATAGTTGCCTACGAAGTTTACTTCGTGGGCTCCTCCATCACAGGCGCGGTTGCCCCAGTTGTATACTACATTATTAAAGAGGTCGAGCCTTCCGGCATAATATCCGGCTCCGTCCAGTCCGCCACCCATACTCCAGTTTCTTCCTTCGTTGTTGGCAAGCAGGTTGTGGTGGAATGAGCCTACGTTGCCTCCGATGGTTGCGGCATAACCATGCTTGGCGTTGACATAATTCTGATGACCAGCCTGGTTGAGTGCTTCGGAGATGAGGTTGTGCTGGAAAGAGATGTTCTTGCCGTTGCGGCTGGAGAAAGCCTCGTCGATGGTCCAGCCTACCGAACAGTGGTCGATGATGGTATTATCGCAGCCTGCAGCACCCAGTCCGTCGAGGGTAATCGTCTTGCCGTTTTTATCGAGATATTTTCCCAGTCGGAGACGGATGAAGCGGAAGATGCCTTCTGATCCGAAACCGAAAGGATGCTCACGGAGAAGGATTCCCTTGCCAGGTGCAGTCTGTCCAGCTACCGTGATGAATGGGTCGGAACAAACCAGACGGTCTTTCAGGTCGATGATGCCGGCAACATCGAAGACGATGGTACGAGGTCCCTTAACCTTTGTGATTCCGTATCGGAGAGAGCCTGGCTGCGGATTCTCAGGGTTATCTTCTAAAGAGGTAACATGATAAACCGAACCGCCACGACCGCCGATGGCAAATCTTCCATATCCCTCGGCACCCGGGAAGGCGAGACGGCGTGGACGGAAGTTCCATACTTCGCCCTCTGAAACCTTGCCGTTGGCATCTACCTCGTCTACACGCCAGTAATAATCGTTGGCGCTGCTGAGACCGGTGACTTCGAAAGCGGTTTCTTCTGTGGTGGCAACCTTCTTCAACTGGTCGGCGCGCTGTCCTATATAAATAAGGTGTTGCTTGGCACCTTCGCCGGCTTGCCAGCGAAGAACAACCTTGCCTCCTTCTGCGTTGACATGAAGATCATCATCTGCAGGATAAGGGTTGAGAGCGGTGGCTTTCGGGTTGGCTTTGTCGAATACCAAACCATTGATGGTGAGTGTGTTGTTTGCGTTATCCACACCTTGCAGCTGATAGTGGATAACTACAGGCTGGTCGTCGGTTACATCAAATTCAATGTACGACTGGCCGCTCTGCGATGCCTTCATCTCTCTTACGGTCTGCTTAATATCCTGTGCAAGAATCTCCTGCATCATGCTCTTCTGCTGGATACGCTTCTTGCCTTTCTTAACGGTAGTTATCTGTTCCTTCTCTCTGGAAACCTGGATAGAAGGAATATTGCCGGTAAGTCCGTCTACGATGTTGTGATAGGCAAGGAGAGAGTGATGCCCCGGTTTCAGACCTCGGATGGTGATGCGGAGCTGGGCATTATCGCCTTTTGACGGATATACTACGATACCATCGCTGGTGAGTCGGTCGCCCAACTGTATGCCCTGCTTAAACCAGTTGGATTTGATAATCTGGTCTTTTACGGGTGCGTCGAGCGTAATCTCCAGTTCGCTCAGAGCAAACTGGTATGTATTGCCCTGCTTCACACCAACAGGAGTGAAATTGAGGGCAGTAACTTCAGCAGCCTTTCTGCTGGCTATGTTGAAGTCAACCTGCTGCGCCTGGCTTGAAAGTGCCATCAGCGAAGCGGCAACTAAAGGAAAACATCTTCTGTTCATCATTTTTCAATTTTATGTTTTTTGTTTCAATAAAATAATAGATAAGTAACTTTCGTTTATATATTATAGGTGTAAGACGTTCCTGCGGATGAAATGTCGCCACCTGTTCCCGAAAAAATGCGCATGTTCATTGAGGACAAAAGAAAGGGAAAGGCGTCTTTAAGATATAATGAACAAACAATATTAAAACAATGCAAAGAAGTAAGAAGATTTTCGCTGCGATGGCATTGACTATCTTGCCAGCAGCAACTTTCGCTCAGTATCCTACTATTACAAAGGAGGCTCAGGCGAAGATTGATTCTATGCAAGCTGCATGGACTGCCCATTCTGATTCTGCTTGGGCTGTGGCTTTCCCTATTGTAAAACAAGAGGCAATGGCAGGACGTCCTTATGTGCCATGGGCTTCCCGTCCATACGATTTGCGCCAGGCTAAGATTCCTGCATTCCCAGGTGCTGAGGGTGGCGGTATGTTTACCTTCGGTGGCCGTGGCGGCAAGGTGCTGACTGTGACCAATCTCAATGATGCTGGTCCTGGTTCTTTCCGTTGGGCTTGCGAACAGGGTGGTGCCCGCATCATTGTCTTCAATGTATCGGGAAATATTGTATTGAAGACTCCAATCATTGTCCGTGCTCCTTATATCACCATCGCCGGACAGACAGCTCCTGGTGAGGGCGTGATGATTTCGGGTGAATCTTTCCAGGTTGATACCCATGATGTCATCGTTCGCCACATGCGTTTCCGCCGTGGTAATACCCATGTATGGTATCGTGAGGATTCTTTCGGTGGTAATCCGGTAGGTAACATCATGATTGACCACTGCTCTTGCGAGTTTGGTCTGGATGAGAATATCTCTTTCTACCGCCATATGTTCGATTTGCACGACGGTAAGCCAAAACGCAAGGTGCCAACGGTGAATGTAACCATCCAGAATACCATCTCTGCCAAGGCACTCGATACTTGGAACCATGCCTTTGGCAGTACAATCGGTGGAGAGAATTCTACCTTCATGCGTAACCTCTGGGCGGATAATACAGGCCGTAACCCTTCTATCGGATGGGGTGGTGTGTTCAACTTCGTGAACAACATCGTTTACAACTGGGTACATCGTACAGCAGATGGTGGTGAGTTCTCAACCATGAGCAACTTCATCAACAACTATTATAAGCCAGGACCTCTTACTCCGAAGGGTGCCATCAGCTACCGTATCGTGAAGAGCGAAAGCCGAAGCAACAAACTCTTCCCTTGGGCTCAGTATGGTCGTATTTATGCTGAAGGAAATATCGTAGAAGGCAACGAGGCTGTAACCAAGGATAACTGGAACGGCGGTATTCAGATTGCTGATAAGGATCTTCCAAATGGAATACCTGCAGATGTAAAGGCTCTGATGCGTTCTAACGAACCATTCGCCATGCCACACATGACCATTATTCCTAAGGACCAGACTTTTGATAAGGTACTTGAGAATGTGGGTGCAACCATTCCTTCCCGCGATATCGTGGACCAGCGCATCGTAGAAGAGGTTCGTACCGGTCAGGCTTACTATGTAAAGAAACTGCCTAAGAAGAATCCATACGGCGACTTCTGGGGATTGGCTGACAAGTCGAAGGCTGAAGATGGCAGTTTTAAGTACCGCCGTCTGGACAAGGAATCCTATAAGTTGGGTATCATCACAGACATCTGCCAGGTTGGTGGATTCCCTAAATATAAGAAGGTGAAGCCTTATGTAGATACAGATGGCGACGGTATGCCTGATGAGTGGGAGATTGCCAACGGCCTGAATCCTAACGACCCTAGCGATGCCAACAAGGATTGCACAGGTGACGGATATACCAATATCGAGAAGTATATCAATGGTATCAGCACCAAGGAAAAGGTGGATTGGACTGACATGAAGAACAACCACGATACTTTGGCTGAGAAGGGAAAACTCCTGTAAATCAGAAATGAATGCCCGGAGTTGTTTCTCCGGACTCATTTCTTAATGCATGACAAGAATATGGAAAAACTTTTGAGAAATAAGTTGTTAGGCGCAGCCTGTCTGCTCTTGCTTCCTTTGGGAGCAGGAGCACAGGTACAGCTCGACAGCGTGGGGCGTGATGCCAAGTATGTGAACAACATCATCGCCCGTTCGCAGAAAATCGTGGATGCGCTGCAACTGACTGATAAAAGCAGCAAGCAGAATGTGCTCCACATCATCTGTAACCGTTATTTCCTGCTGAACGATATCTATGAGAAGTTCGGCAAGAATAAGGCTGAGCGTGATGCGGAACTCTATAAGCACCACTTTGAATTTGCTGCCAATCTGGAAAACTATCTCTCAGAGAAGCAGGTAGAGCAGGTGAAGGATGGTATGACCTTCGGTGTCGTTCCGAAAACCTATCAGGCTCATCTGGAGATGATTCCTTCTCTGAAAGAAAACGAGAAACTCCAAATTCTCAATTGGTTGAAAGAAGCTCGCGAGTTTGCCATTGATGCCGAAAATTCCAAGGCTAAACATGGCTGGTTCGGAAAATACAAAGGACGCATCAATAACTGGCTCACCAAACGGGGCTACGACCTGAAGGCGGAGCGCGAGGGGTGGTATAAGCGTATTGAAGCGGCAAAGAAAAAATAAACAGTTTCCGTAAGGTTATAAAAACTCTGATGAAACAAGAGGTATGAAAAGATTATTTTCTATATGGATATTTACGTTAGTAGGGGTTGTGCAAATCTTTGCGCAACCCTTCGCGTTTGATTTTAGCTACGTGGGCTACCAGCAGAGCGAAAAGGAGATTCCGGATGCGGACGTTGTGGTCTTCGTAAAATGGAAAGAAGGCGACCAGAGCGCTCGCATACAGAAAGCCATCGACTTTGTTTCTGCCCGCAAAATGGATAAGAAGACGGGACTACGAGGGGCTGTCTTGCTCGGTAAGGGTGTATTCGAACTCTCACAGCCGCTTCGCATCCAGACTTCGGGCGTGGTGCTGAGAGGTACTGACCGCAATCAGACGGTGCTATATAAAAAAGGTGTAGACCGTGGGGCGGTGGTGTATCTGGAAAGCGAAAAGCAGATGCAGATGCTGGGCGAACCAATGAAACTGTCTGCTCCCTGGAAGTTGGGAGAGCGGAAGGTGACACTGCCTGCCGGCTGCAAGATGGGCGATGAGATCCTGATTGTCCGACCTTCTACCAAGGAATGGATTCAGAAGATGGGCTGTGCTGACTTTGGTGCAGGCAAGGATCTGGGCTATTGGGGCTGGCATCCGGGAGAAATCGATGTGCGCTGGACCCGTAGTGTGGTTTCTGATGGAAAGGGAGGATTGCAGTTGGATGCTCCTTTATCCATGTCGCTCGGTCAGGATGATGCGGAATGCTTCGTTCAGCGCATCGCCGGTAATGACTGGCGCTTGAAGAATGTGGGTGTAGAAAATCTCACGATAGATTCTGAATATGATGCTACCAATCCGAAGGATGAAAACCATGCCTGGGAGGGTGTATATATTAATAAGGTGAAAGATGGTTGGGTGAGAATGGTGAATTTCCGCCATCTGGCTGGTTCGGCTGTAGTAACCCAGCGTGATGCTTCCCGTATCACGGTAGAGGATTGCATTTCTCAGGCTCCTGTCTCTGAAATCGGTGGCTACCGTCGTCGCACCTTTCTCTGTATGGGCGAACAATGTCTGTTCCAGCGTTGCTATTCTGAACAGGGCATGCACGATTTTGTGGCTGGTCTCTGTGCAGCGGGTCCTAATGCCTTCGTACAATGTGATGGTTATGAATCGCTGGGTTATAGTGGTGCAGTGGGACCTTGGTGTACAGGATTGCTCTTCGATAATGTGAATATCGATGGCAATGACATCAAGTTCTGCAATCTCGGTCTCGAAGGTTACGGCATCGGATGGAATACAGCCAACAGCCTCGCTTACCAATGTACGGCTGCCGGAATCTTTGCCGACAGCATTCCTGATGGCAGCAACAACCATGTGTTTGCCTGTTGGGCGCAGTTTAACGGTTCTGGCGATTTCCAGCAATGTAACAATCATGCCAAACCATGGAGCCACTTTGCATCTCTTCTGGAGAAACGCCTGGGTAGGGATGTCTCTGCTCAATGTCGTGTGCTGGAGAGAGAACGCAACAATGTGAGCAATAATCCTACCTATGATGTGGCACAGAAGATGGTGGAAGAGGCGCGCAAACCTCGCATCACCATGCAGATGTGGATAGCAGACAGCGCCCGGTTCATGGCTTCTGTTTCTCCTGTTAGGGCTATGGATGTGGATAAAATCAAGGAACGTTCTAAGAAAAAGGCGGATCTTGCCCATGCCGGGAAGCCTGTCTTCGCGATAAAGGAGGGTAAAATCATGGTGGCTGATACGCTGTTGAAGGGTGCAAGAATGAATACCCCTTGGTGGAACGGACGTGTTCGTTACTCGGCTTTCCCTAAGATTGCCGATGCCGTGACCCGTTTTGTGCCGGGAATGGAGGGACAGGGCACTACCACCCGTGTGGATAGTGTGGTGGTTCATCTTCGTAATAAGCATGTGGTGCTCTTTAATCAGAACTACGGCTTGTGGTATGACCGCCGTCGTGACGACCACGAACGTGTGCGCCGCCGTGATGGAGATGTCTGGGCTCCGTTCTATGAACAGCCTTTTGCCAGAAGCGGACAGGGCACGGCTTGGGACGGACTGAGTAAGTATGACCTTACAAAGTTGAACCCGTGGTACATCAGCCGCATTAAGGAATTGGCAGAAAAGGGAGCCAAGAATGGTTTGCTGGTTATCAACCAGCACTATTTCCAGCATAATATCCTGGAGGCAGGTGCCCATTGGGTAGATTGTCCATGGCGCCCAGTCAACAATATCAATGGTACGGTGTTCCCTGAACCTGTTCCTTTTGCAGGTGATAAGCGTGTATGGATGGCTGAATACTTCTATAATATAGATAATCCGGTGATGCGCCAGCTGCATAAGCAGTATATCATGAAGATGCTGGATGCCTTTGCTGATGAGCCGAACGTGATTCAGTCGATTGGCGAGGAATATACGGGACCTTATCATTTTACGAAGTTCTGGTTGCAGACCGTTGCCGAATGGGAGGCTAAGACGGGCAAGCATGTCTGGGTGGCTTTGTCGTGCAACAAGGATGTGCAAGATGCCATCCTCCAGGATCCGGAGTTGAGAAAGGTGGTTGACATCATTCATATTGAACAGTGGTATTATACCCAGAAGGGACTTTATGCTCCTGAAGGAGGCAAGAATCTGGCACCTCGCCAGTATCAGCGTCGCCTTCGTCCGGGCAAGGTTACCTATGATGATGTCTTCAAGAGTGTGAGCGAGTATCGTCAGGCTTATCCTGAGAAGGCTGTCATTTACAGTGGGGCTTCGGCACCCGAGAATGGCAAGGCGGTGATGGATGCCGGCGGCTCCTGTCCGAATGTGAAGTAATATGTAAGATGTAATAAAAATAGAGAAGATGAAAAGAATGATAATAACAGAATCTGTAAGAAATCTTTTATTGGATTCCGACTTTCTGGAGTCGGTACTCGGTTCTCCTATCGTAGAACCGGATGCCAACTCTGGGAGGCCGGCATCTTCTCGAAAGTTTGAGAAAATGTATCTTCCTGCCGAAATAGAGCAGGCAAAATATGTTCTTCTTCATCTTGACGAGATTTCGGGCTTGTTGTCTGAAACTGACATAGAAGAACTGAAAAATCGCATAAAAAGCCATTTGTACCCTTAAAATGGGAGGAAAAATACACTGAATACCAATTTTTCCCATTCATTTACCTGATTTTTCCTTAGAGTTTGCTGCATTTAGGCTACTTTTGCACCATCAACAAACAAAAGTATACCTAAGATGAAAACAAACTACAATAACATCAGAGAAAGAGAGGAAGCAGCACAGACGTTGCTCGCTGCCTATCGCCAAGGCGACCAGAACGCTTTCATGTCTTTATATGATATGTACGCGGAAATGTTGCTCAATTATGGTCTGTGTATTACATCAGACAAAGAACTTGTAAAAGATTGTGTACAAGATGTGTTTATCAAACTCATCTCTAAAAGCCAGGATTTACAAGTTACAAAGGTAACCTCTTACCTGCTCATTTCTCTCCGCAACAGATTGCTGGATGAGTTTCGCCGCAAGAACTATATGACGGAGACTGCGGTGGAGGATATCCGTATCTCTACAACTGTAGAAGATGTGGAAAACTCTTATATCCTTGATGAAAGTTCGCTCAATAATGTTCGTAAGGTACAGATCCTGATGGATGAGCTGACACCACGCCAGCGTCAGGTGTTCACCTTATATTATATAGAGCAGTGCAAATATGAGGACATCTGCGACATCATGCAGATGAACTATCATAGTGTACGCAATCTGGTACATCGTGGCATGTTGAAGTTACGTGCAGCCGTAGCAGTATAAACTCTTCTGAAGGAGTTTGAGAGATGTTATTGGTAGACCCAAAATAGAGATTTGCACTTTAGGTTAATGGTAAATTAAAATAGGTTTATTATAGTTATAAAAAAGGCAGGGGACTCCGTGAGGAATTCCCTGCTTGTTTTTTATGCCTCGTTGTTTCGCCTTACCCCAGCAAAGCTTCCGCTACCTTGATGTCGAATGGAGTGGTAATCTTGATGTTCTCACGGTTACCCTCTACCATTGCAACCTGACAGCCAAGACTTTCTACCACCGAAGCATCATCGGTAAACTGTTCCTTGTATTCCTGGTTGAAAGCCTGCTTTGCCAGACCGATGTCGAAGGTCTGGGGAGTCTGCACCACGCGGTAATCGCTGCGCAGCACATTCTTTCCGCCTCCGTGCTGGTCGATATAGCGCAGGGTGTCGGTTACGGCATATACAGGGATGGCTGCATATTCTTCGCGAGCCGTCTCGAAACATTCCTCGATGACTTCTTTAGATACGAATGGGCGCACGCCGTCGTGAATACCCACTACGCCATCTTCATCATCAGGAATGAGTGCCAGTCCGTTCTTGGATGATTGGAAACGGGTGTCGCCACCATTAGCTATCTGGTGTTTGATGCTGAAATGATGCTCCTCGCAGAGCTGGTGCCAGTATGCCTGCTGACTCTCCGGCAGAACCAGGATGATGTTCAATGCAGGGTCATATTCATGAAAACGCTCTATGGTGCGCATCAGGATAGGCTTGCCCGCTACCGGCAAGAACTGTTTTGGAATCTCACTTCCCATGCGGAGTCCCTTGCCTCCGGCTACTATGATTACGTAATCCATTTTGTTACTAATTAATAGTTTATAATTTATAGTTTATAGGGCTTACTTGCTTTTCATGAGATGATCATACATCATGCCATCCTGCAAGGCTGCAACGGTTTCCTTGCTTACGAAATAGCTCAATATCTTATAGGCGTATGGGAGGGTTGCTGCAGGACCTTCGCCTGTAATCACGTTGCCGTCTTCCTGGAAGAGGGTGGCGGTATATTCGGTGTTCTCGCCGAAATACTGCTCAAAGCCAGGATAACAGGTAGCCTTCTTTCCTTCGAGAATGCCTGTGCTTGCCAGAACCATTGGGGCTGCGCAGATGGCACCGATTCGCTTACCAGCCTTGTGCTGGGCGATGAGCGCCTGGCGTACACCTTCGTGTTCGTTGAGGTTTGTACTGCCTGGCATTCCGCCCGGAATCATCAGCATGTCAGCATCTTCAAAGCTGGCAATATCCTCAAACTTCAGGTCAGCCTTGATGGTAACACCATGCGATGTTTCTACCCATTCAGTACCCGTTACACTTACAGTCTTGATGTCTACACCACCTCTACGGAGGATGTCAACCGGAGCCAATCCTTCGATTTCCTCGAAGCCATTGGCAAGAAATTCATATACCTTAGCCATAATTTATTTGTTTTTTGTCTTGTTATTCAAATAATATGATTACCTTTGCAAAAGTAAGAATAATTATTGAAATAACAAAATAAATGGCACAGCAACATTTAAAATTCGCAATATTTGGTAATGAATACCAGGCTAAGAAGTCGGCTTCGATAGAGAAAATCCTTCTTTATCTCGAAAAGAAGGAGGCTGAAGTTTATGTGGAGAATGCTTATTACGAGTTTCTTACCCGCGACCAGCATCTCGATGTGAAGGCGGCTGGGGTGTTCGAGGATTACAACTTCGATGTGGATTACGTCATCTCTATGGGTGGTGATGGTACCTTCCTGAAGGCAGCGAGCCGTGTGGGAGCCAAGGGTACGCCTATTATCGGTGTGAATATGGGCCGGTTGGGCTTCCTTGCCGATGTGCTGCCAAGCGAGATAGAGTCGGCGCTGGACAGTCTTTATGCCGGTGAATGTCTGATAGAGGAGCATGCGGTGATTCAGGTGGAGGCAGAAGGTGGCATACTTGCCGGCAATCCGTTCGCCCTCAACGATATCGCCGTGCTGAAGCGTGATGATGCTTCGATGATTTCCATCCGTACGCAGGTTGATGGCGAATTTCTCGTTACTTATCAGGCGGATGGTCTGATTGTTACCACGCCAACAGGTTCTACGGCATACAATCTATCTAATGGCGGTCCTATCATCATTCCGCAGAGTGGCAGCATCTGTCTTACTCCGGTGGCTCCTCACAGTCTGAACATCCGGCCTATCGTAATCAACGATACGGCAGTCATCACGCTCGATATCGAGAGTCGCAGCCACAACTATCTGGTAGCCATCGATGGACGTAGTGAGCGTATGACGGAGGAAACCCGCCTCATTATCCGCAAGGCTCCTCATAGCATCAAGATTGTGAAGCAGCGCAACCAGCGTTACTTCTCTACCTTGAGAGAAAAACTGATGTGGGGTGCTGACCAGCGCGAAAGATAATTAGAATAAGAAAGATAATTAAAATAAGAAAAGAGGTATATCCCGAAGATGAATCTTGGATATACCTCTTTTTCCTAACCTAAAACTGAAAAACTTAAACTATTCTTTGAACTTATTTGTTATATTCTTATCTGATAATCACTTTCTTTCCCTGGTGGATGTAAACACCATTCTTTGCAGGCTTCTTACCCAATTTCATACCGCTAAGTGTATACCATGCATTGTCTGTTGTGGTATTGCTTATGGTTGGAGTTCCTGTGATGCCTGTTGGTGGTGCCCAGGTGGCGGTAACATCCTTGCAGGTGTATTTGCCATTACTCTGTGCAGTGGTAATCTCGTAGAACTTGGTGCTGTTGCCAGCGTTCATGTCTACGGTCTGCTTCTTGTCTTTCCCCTGATTGAAGATGATGTTTACGATAGCATCCTTGCTCTTGATCTTGAAGTCCATATAGTACCACTTCTTACCGTTCAGCGTCTTGGTTGCTGTGACAGCAGTACCTGGCCATTTTTCTGTGAGAACTCCGCTTGTATTCCATGCGTAGAAATACATGACTGAACCCCAGTTGGTTACCTGGTCGGCATTGGCATATACGGTGATGGTATATGGCTCGAATGCCTTGACGGTATAATTGTAGGTACGGATACCTGTTACGGTTCCGTTGCTGAGCAAGCCAACCTTCAAGGTGCAGGTCTCATCTATGTTGATGGTGTTACCTGTAGCCACCTGCTTGCTCTTGGCTGTAGGGTCTGTGCCGTCAGTAGTGTATACCAGTTTGGCATTGCTGTTCTGACTGACAGCCGTAAGCTTAGCCTTGAATCCTGCCTCGTATTCGCCTGATGGTATATTGCACCATGCGGTTTCTGCTGATTTAGAAAGATAATAACGGTAGTGGTATCCTTCGAGAATCTGTGCATAATCAGTGCCTGGAGTATATGCCTTGGTGTTGTTTCCTACAACCACGATGAGTTTCGCCTTGTTGCCAGTAGTCTCATTGGCAAAGCATGCGGTCTGTGCCATCTTGTTGGTATAATTGCTCATGTTGGTGATGCCTGCAAGTTTGCGGGCTTCAATCATGCTCTTGATTTCCTGTTTGTAGGCTCTCCAGTGTGGCTGGAACACGCAAGGAGTTCCCGGCATGGCGAGCATATAGGCATTTGCAGCAAGCGTATCTCGCTTAAGAGGATCCAGCGGCTCATTTTTAGAGCGGTATTGCATGTCGTGATTCTCTACGAATGTGATGGCGTACTGACGATAAGTTGGGTCATGCATCAGGTTATAATCGCTCTTCAGCTTCGACCAGTTTGGCGATGAAACAATCTGATTGTCTTTTATACCTATTGCGTCACGAACATTATAACGGAACTGGAAGTCGAAGGCTGCACTCTTCTTGTTAGTCTTGTTTATCCAGTTGATGATAGATTGGTTTCCATCCCAATATTCACCTACCGAGAATTCTACACCGGTAGCATCATTGTAGTCAGCCACGTGGGTACCGCTGAAACCCTTTACCATGTCGTAGCGGAAACCGGTATATCCTATATCCTCCTTCAGAAATTTCAGATATGCCTTGATAATCTTCTGTACGTTCTCGCTCTTATGGTCAATATCACGGCATCCTCCAAAGTCGGTTCCCTCATCATAGTTATTGCTGAGGCTAACCCCGTCTTTTTTTGCCTGTATTGCCGTACTTCCACCATCATCATTCTTGCAGATATCGGTAGGCAACATCTGGTAGGTCACTCCCTTGTAGGTTTCTGCAGGGAAGGTATACCAGCCGTTTGTATTGCGATGATTGACCACAACATCTGCTATTGCGCCTATGCCGTTGGCTTTGAATTTGGCAATCAGACTTCTGAGTTCAGCCTCAGTTCCGAATGAGGAATTCTGGTTGAAATAATAATATGGCTTATAGCCCATTACCTGAGTAGTTTCGATGCATTTACCGCTTTGTGGAAGCCATACAAGGTCGATGAATCCTTTCATATCATCGGCTTGCTTCTCTAAAACAGTCCATTGGGAGTAGTCGTAAGAATCCCATGAGAATCCTTGCAGCATGACGCCACTATAGTTAGCAGGCCAACCTTGTGCTAACATATTGATGCTTGCCAGTAAAGCGATAAGTGTAAAGTATATCTTCTTCATAATTATCATTGTATTTTGTGATTATTATTTTATGTTTAATTGCAAGTTGTATTGTTATACGTTGGCAAAGTTACGATTTATTTCATTAGCTTGTTCAAAAATTGATGCAAATCAAGCGAATAAATTGTGCAAACGTTTGCATTCCGGTGCGCTTTTCTTCTATATATAATTTAAGGTATATGTAGCTTTAGGAGATAATTATTATTAAAAAACTAGAAAACATTTGGCAGTCTCGTTTTTTATTGCGTAATTTGCGTTGCGTAAAAAGCGCAATGAACGTTTGTATAATGAATGATAACAAGATATGGCAAGATTGAACAATCCTTTTGTGGGCGATAGCTCGTGAGCATTTGGTATCTTCGCCGTTGAGTCAGCAGTTTATCAACACCCACCATCTTCCAGCTACGAGCAGCGTGAAAACGGCATTAAAGGCATTGGTAGATAAGCAGCTGGTAAGCAAGACTCCGACTGGCTATCTGGTTAGTGACCGCTTCTTTGCGAAATGGCTGGTGAGAGGAGGAATCATAGCCAACTGAGGAAATGAAAATTACGTCCCGACGCAGCAAAAGATACGTCCCGACGCAGTAACAGATACGTCGGGACGTAATTTCAGAAGCATCCTGGCTCCCATCAAGTGAGCCTCTTTCGCATCATGTACGTCATTGCGCAAGTTCATACGTTTCATTGAGTCTACGGATACGACTGCGCTGGGTTAAGGATACGACTTCGCTGGGTTAAAGATACGACTTCGTTGGGTGGAAGATACGACTTCACTAGGTGAAAGAGTCAATTTCGTTGGCTGAATGAAGTGGCTGAAGTAGCATAATGAAGTACTTGAATAAGGCGATTGATGTTGCTGAATTTTCAACTATAAGCCTTTCTAGGTTTCCATGAAGTTTATGCGATTTATATGATGGTGGCAGTTTACTCTCTCATTCTAAGCACTGTTTGATTAAGTCGTGAGCATCTTTTGCATGATATACTCTGCCTGCTTTAACATCTTCTAGGGCTTCTTCAATACCACTTTTCTTTTCGGTTTGAATAACCCAGCCAAACTTTTTGCCAGTTCCTTTAATAAGTTGAAGTCAACTTGCGGAACAGTTATAGTTGTTTTTATATTATTTATAGCTACATCCATATTGCTTTCCTTTTGATGTTATTTTAAATGATGCCGCAAAGATACGACTTTTCCTCGTAACTTCCAAGGTTTTAGGGAAAAATGTTGAGAGGGGGATAAAGAAAAAATAGACGGCTCCCGGAAACGAGAGCCGCCTATTGGATGTTATTCTTGATTCCATTCGTTGAGTCCCTTTTCGATTTCTTCAATGGAAGGAAGGCTGCTGCGAAAATCTTTTGGCAGAGCTTGACCTAATTCATAGTCGGATACACCAATTGGCTTCTGTATATCACGAAGTGCATATTCTGCTTTTATTCTGTCTTTGGTCTTGCAGAGAAGCAAGCCGATAGTCTTGTTGTCGCCTTCTCTGCAAAGCGTCTCATCTATGGCAGAGCAATAGAAATTGAGCTTACCGATGTATTCGGGCATGAAGTCTGTGGCTTTCAACTCTATAACTAAATACCTGTGCAAAAAGGTGTTATACATCAGCATATCGATATAATAGTCATCACCTGAGACTTCAATGTGATATTGTCTTCCCATAAAAGCGAAGCCAGCTCCCATTTCGACCAAGAATTTTTCGATATGTTTGATGAGCCCAATCTCGATGTCTCTTTCGTCATATTGGTCGGTGAAAGTGAGCATGTCGAAAATATAAGGGTCTTTCAATAATGATTTAACCTCTAGTGCTTCTGTAGCAGGGAGCGTTGTGTCGAAGTTATTGGCGAGAGCGCCATGTTTGCCATAATAATCGAGCTTGATGGCTTCTGTTAAGTATCTTGTCTGCCAATGCCCTATAATGCATTGTATCATGTACCAATATCTTGCTTGAATATTTTTTACTTGCTGTATGAGAATTATATTGTGAGTCCAAGATAAGTGCTTGATAGGTAGTTCGGTCGGGGCGTTTCCTAATTGCGCAATCATTGATTGCGTAATTGGGATATTTCCAACTTTAGCCATGGTCAACTCCTTGTTGTACTCATTATAGAACTGCATCATGCACTGCATGTTTCTTACGGAGAATCCTTTCCTTTCAGGATACTCATTCTTAAGATCTACAGCTAGGCGCTGTAGAGTCTTCTTGCCCCAACCATCAGCCTCTTGGCTTTTGGTAAGCATTTCACCGATGTCCCAATTCATACGGAGCAACTCCTCGTTTGCTGCGTACATGGCTTTTTGTTGGGCAAAAGAAACACGATGCTTGATTTGTCTCAACAAAGACGGATAACCTTGGAAGTTTCCCATGCCTAATTCTTTTTGTTCAATTTCTTGTTTCATATAGAAGATTGTTTGTTCCAATCTGCAAAGAAAATGCAAAATCATCATTCATCGTCCTTTGCAGGTTCAAATAAGTCCTTATATCCAAAGAAGATGTTTCCATCTGCGGTTTTTGCGGAAATGACAATTCCTACGAAAGGATTGTTCTCAACTTCAATCACTTCGCCCTGTGTCCAGTCTTTGGCATGTGTCAAGTCTGGAGATATTAATACTTTGTCGCCAGTTCTCATATTCACAAAAATATAAATGTTGTACTTATTCGGTGCAAAGAAAATGCAAACGAGCGCAAAGAAAGCTTGTTTTCAATTTGCCGAGTGCAGCTTTTCTTATGCAAAGATACGACTTTTCCTCGTAACTTCCAAGGTTTTAGGGAAAAAATACTTGAAAAGGATGGGGAGAAAGAAAAAATAGGCGGCTCCCGGAATTGAGAGCCGCCTATTGGTTATACTATTTTTATTATGATGAAACAGATGCTTATTCTACTGTGCAGTAGATATTGTCATTTGTCTTTCTTGTTGGATACAACTTGACTGTGTTGCCTGCTACTGTAATGTTGTCGCCACCAGCAGTAAGGTTATTGAGACTTCCACCGAGGTTGATGTCCCAACCACCATTTACGCGGAACTTCCAACCATCGGCAGTAACACCTACATTTGTTGCCTCGAAGCAATACTCTTCAGCATTCCAAGTCATGACTGCGTCGCCATCCCAATTGTTGAAGCCACCAATCATACCCATGGTCTCAATCTTAGTGGCTGTGATAGTGCCTTCTGAAAGATTAACATCGAAGTAGTAGACACCCTCTCCAGCGTTCACGCCAATGTTTCCATTTTCGTTGGTAGCAGCTCCACCAAAGCTTACAAATGCACCAGCATTGATTTCGTTGTCCCAGCTTCCAGCTACACGCTGGAACTTGAACTGGAGACCAGCTCCGTTAGGATCGGCTACATATACATAACCAGTGTATACGCCCTTTGCCTCGTCCACGAGAGCGAGCTTCTGGTCAGAGCTCTTCCAACCGTCAGTGCTACCAATGAAGTAGATGAATGGATCGTAGTTAACCTCCTCTATGGTATAAGTGTAGTCCATCATGTTGATGGTGAGCTTGTACTTACCAGCCTTGGCAATCTTACCAGCCTTAGCGTCACCGTTGGTCAGCGCACCAGTCATGCTGTCGTCGCCGTCAACCTTAGGACCTACTACGCCGGCAGCCCAGAGGTCATCTGCATCAATGTTTTTCTTAGGAATAATCTTCCAATACTGGTCAGCCTTGGTTGTTTCGAAAGATACGGTGAAGACCGGATCCTCATATACATCCTTGTCGCTGTGGTTGAATGCTTTTGCTACTTCCTTAGTCCAACCATCTACGTCATCTGTAGTAAACATGTCGCCTACGAGGTAATAGCCTTCTTCGATAACTGGAGCCTCAGGAATAGCCTTTACCTGGAATGTTTCTGATGTAGCCATCTTCACGGCTGTAGCTCCATTGCTTACCCATGCGTCGAGAGTAGCATCGATATCACGCTCTGTAGGACGCTTGCCAAACTTATCTACAATATAATTTACCAAGTCAGCTTTTGCCATGTTACCTTCTGCGTCAATATCGAAAGCTCGACCACCAATATTGATCTTGTAGGTTGGAGTGTAGGAAGCGTTGGAAGAAGTGGGAGCAACAATGCTCGCCACTTTTACCTTCTCTGTCTTAACATCAGCCAAGTTGATGACATCAACTGGAGTTACGCTACCTTTTCCGAATGATACGGCTTCCTCCTGAGGATTTGACTGTGGGGTACCCCAATCTGTGTAGTCTTCGGTACATGATACCATAGACATCAGCAGGGTCATTCCCAATAATATTTTCTTAATCATAATTGTCTATACTTTAAGTGATTTACAATTTAACGATGCTGAATGCACCTGTGATATCGTTGAATGAGATGCAATACTTGCCTTCAGTCAAACCGATGTTATGACCATTAGCCTCGCACTTACCATACATGTTGACAGCGCCATCTTCTGCACCATATCCCCAGTTGGTATCCCAAGAACCAGCAATCTTGAACTTGAAGCTTACTGTCTGTCCGGCAGGAACTTCCATCACATAGTACCAAGCGTGGTTTTCAACGCCCTCTGTGTTGTAAGGAAGCATTGGAGTGTCGCTCGCGAAATCGTCTAATGAGGTTGCAATCTGGATAGTACCATAGTTGGTTACATTACCCTCGTACTTCACCATAGTGGCTGTATTGTTGGCGGTGTTCAATGTGATTGTGTAGTAACCGTCTGCTCCTGCAAGGATATGACCACCATCGCTATTAGTTGAACCACGATAGGCGATATTGTCCTTCAACTTTCCACCGCCGTCCATACTGTAGTTCCAATCGAAGCTTGAAGGCAGAATCTTGAAACCTGCTACAGCAGATTCTGCTTTTTCGTCGAATTCGTCTGTAAGGAAGTAGTTGGTGTATTCAATCTCACCAGCACCAGTCTTCTTGTCATAAGAGAAGTTAGGCTTCAAGAACATAGGAAGCGCATCAACACCAATATTCTTGTCACCTGCCCACTTGCCGCCAAACATGTTACCTACGAGATACCACATTGTTGGAACAGCATCCTTCAGTTCAATATAGTAAGGCTTTACGTTGAGCTTTACTGAGTTTGAAGCGACAGGGTTCAGACGGCTTGTGCCCTCAAGGATGTAAGCGTTAACACGAACGTACATCTCCTGCTCGGCAGGAACATTACCTTCAGTCCATTTAAGTATCTTTACCAATGCCTTGTCCATTTCTTCTGCAGAGGCAGAAATATTACATTTCTGTGTGGTGTTGCTAAGAACAGCGTAGTCTGGCACCTTTTCTCCACTCTCGTCTGCAGCAGCTTCATCAGTAGAAACTGTGAAGCTGTTGGTTGGAGATACTTGCACCTCGTATGTTGCGTTGATTGGGGCATTGTCTGCTGTGTACTTAGGCTGTGACCATGTAAGCTCAAGACCAGTAGATTTTTCCAAATCAATAGTCGCATTGGCATATGCAGGAGTGTTCAACACAAACTCTTTAGGCTGAATCAGCGTTGGGTTTGAATCGTTGTCATCCGAACATGATGCGAATAAGCTGATGATGCCGACAAGCAGAGCACCAATTATATATTTATTCTTCATATTGCGTTTTCTTTTATAATTCTATTATACTTTAGTTTTTGACCTCGTTATATCCATCAATCTGAGTCAAGTTCTTGTTAGAAAGAACCTCTGAAGATGGGAGAGGATATACATTATAGGTCTTGGCGAAGGTTGTACCATTAGTACTACCACCCTTGAGTTCCCAATTGTATGTAGCCTGACTGCCACCAAACTGGTTGAAACGGATCAAATCGGTACGGCGGAGACCTTCGCAATACAACTCACGGGCACGCTCATCGAGCACGTCGTTAAGAGTATAAGAATCACGTACGGCAGCGTGGGCACGATTGCGAAGAGCATCGATATACTTCTTTGCCTTAGCCGAGCTTTCACCATTGAGGTGCATCTCAGCCTCAGCTGCATTGAGGTAAGCCTCAGCTACACGGAAGAGGAAGAAGTCTATATCTACGTTATAGCTGTCGTGAGGAGTACCACCATTAGAATAGTTGTTATTCCATTTTGGTGTTGCAATACCCTTGACGAACTTATCGTTAGCACCAATCTCTAAAGTACGATCGCCGTCACTGTTGCCTTTACCCCAAAGGATAGCACGGTCATCAACGTTCATAGCACGGATTTCGGAAGCTGACTTGTTTACCACAACTTTTGGATCGGTAAAGAACTTCTCTACGAATTGTGGACGAACACGCATACCTGACCATGTGTTGGCAGTAGTGGCAGCATCCTTATCTGTAACAGTCTGCATTGTAGCATCCCAAAGAGCTGCAACAAAGAACATCGAGCCACCGTATCCCTGAGTCTTGTCACCATCTTGCATCAAAGGCAGAAGAGCCTCGCAGCTTGCACCATTTGAACCATTGTCGCCCATGAAGAGCAGGTCGTATGGCTTGTAGCCATTAGCTTTAGCCTCATTAGACATCTTGCTGTCATCGAAGAGCTTATAGTCTGAATTGATAACCCTCTCAGCATATTCGAGAGCCTTATCCCAATATTGATTGTTCTGACCATCGTTGTTGAGGTATGTACCGGCATTGAGGTACAGACGGCTCAAGAGCAACCAGCATGTGCCTTTGTCTACGCGGCCATAGTCTGGATCTGTATCAGTCTCTGGCTTTGCCTCCAACAGGTCTGGCTCTGCAGCAAGCAATTCGCTTTCTACCCAGTTGAACAAGAACTCACGACCTAACTGAAGAAGCTCTGCGCGAGTATATGTTTTGCCTTCCTCAAACTTTGAATTGTAAGAGTGTGCTTGACGTGGTGTTTCTGGCGAAATCTTGTCAATGAATGTCGGGTCTCCAAAGAAGTCGAGCATCAAGAAATAGCTATAGGCACGAAGTACACGTACCTCTGCATACTTAGTTTTATCCTCTTGGGCTGCGTCGAGGCTCAAGAAATGATTCTCGTAAGAGATGTTCGACATCAGACGATAGTAGAGGTTCTTCAGAGTGGCATTACCAGATTCGAACTTATTTTTTGTTACATCCTCAATACCGCCATCTGACCACCAGCAGGCGGCTTCGTCGGTAGGTACCTCGTTGAAGTTGAACAGGTTGCGGAGCAAGCATGACTTACCTGCGTCGTCGATAGAGAAATCGGCATTACCGTCATTACCCTCCATGATAAGACCAGCATAGCACTTGCTGTATAAGCCCGTAATATTAGGATTGGCATCAACAGTAGGGTCAATGTTTCCCTTGTTCAAGTCATCCATGCAAGAGCTCAAGCTTGCTGAAAGCAGAAGAGCTGCTGCTGGGGCAATTATGTTGAATTTATTGAGTTTCATATCGAAATCTATTTTAAATTGTTAGAAGTTAAGGTTCAGACCGAGCAGGAATGTGCGGCAACGAGGATAGATGTTGTCGTCCTTACCTGATGTTACTTCAGGATCAATACCTTTATACTTGGTGATAGTAAACACGTTAGAGCATGAGGCGTAGATACGGCCAGAGATGCCCTTGTAGTTGCCACCCTTCAGCAGATTGTTGAAGTTATAGCCCAGTGTGATGTTGTCGCACTTCAAGAAGCTGCCATTCTGTACGAAGTAGTCGGTAAGAGGATAGTTGTACGAAGTCCAGCCAAGAGCTACTAACTCCTTTGTGGTATTTTTATAATATCCCTTTGCACTACATACCTCTTTTGTATTTATCGCACCTTCTGCGTATCCATTATAGAGATAGTTTCCGAAGCTTGCACGGAAATTACTGCCGAGATCCCAGTTCTTGTATGCAACCTTGAAGCTGAAACCGCCTGTCCAAGGAGCCACGATATTCTTATAGAAGTATCTGTCGTTCTCGTCTATTGTACCATCGCCATTACGATCTACGTAGCAACCCATGATTGGACGTCCGCTCTCATCGTAAACCTGCTGGTAAACCAAGAATGAGTTGGCTGGCTTTCCTACCTTATGATAGGTAATCGCCTGATTCTGACCTACCTGCATGCCTGCCTCCATCAAATCACGACCGCCTGCAAGTTCGGTAATCTCGTTCTTGTTGTAAGCAGCGTTGACGCTCAATTCTACAAACCAGTCCTTGGTTTGGATAGGACGACCTGTGATAGCTACCTCAAAACCCTTGTTTTTCAATGTACCTGCATTCATCAAGAGAGCATTGTCAAAGTTCTGACCTGCAGCGATGGTTGTTGTGCTGAGCAAGTCGGTTGTCTTGCGGATATAACCGTCAAGGTTGATGGTGAGTCTCTGGTCGAACATACCATAGTCGAGACCTACGTTCCATGTAGTAGTCGTCTCCCAAGTCAATTCGTCATTGTATGCCAATGGACGGTAGAGTATTCCTGGGTTGTTGGCAATACCACCGATTGGATAGAGGTGGTGATTACTTGTACTCTTCTTATAGGTAGCGGTGTAGTACTCTTTACCTGTATCCTGCTGACCGGTCTTACCCCAACCAAGTCGGAGTTTCAAGTCGCTGATAGCATCAATATCTTTCAGGAATTTTTCGTCTTTGATACGCCATGCGAAGGCTGCTGATGGGAAGAAACCCCAACGGTGTCCGTCTGCAAAGCGGCTTGAGCCATCATAACGGGCAGTGAATGTAAGGAGATAACGGTCAAGCAAAGAATAGTTGGCACGTCCATACCAGCTCACGAGGTAAGTCTGTCCCTTCCAGTTGCTTGTATCGTAAGACTTCACGGTTCCTGCAAGAGCTTCGCCTGCATCATTCTTACCTTCGTAGGTAGATGGATACATAGACTTGCTCCACTGGTCTCCCCAATATTTCATGTGGCTATATTCGTAACCAGCCATGATGTCGAAGTGGTTAGCCTTGTTGAAATCCTTGGTGTACTGAGCATAGGCAGTAGCTACAACGTTATACTTCTTCTCCTTATTTTCGCTGTTGCCACCATAGTAGAATCCGTATGTAGATTGTGGATTGTTGGTGTTGTACTCTCCACCAGTGCTATATTCTCCAGCTATGTTGGCGTGAAGATGAAGGTCTTCGAAACCATGTATCTTATAGTCTGCCTCTACATTACCCAAGAGAATATGCGCACTCTTGTAGAAATCGTAGTTTTCAACTTTTTCTACAGGGTTTGTTGGAGCATCGTCGTTGCGGTTATATGGGAATGTAGGGTCATATGAGGTAGTAGGTAATGCCCACTGCCAATAGCCATCCCAGTTCTTGAATTTCTCATCACTACTCTTAACAGGACGAGTAGGATCCATAGAAACAGCTGCGCCTACTGCATCCTGTCCACCTGGATTTGTTTTTGAGTAAGAATACTTACCGTTGATATTAATGTTAAGGTGCTTGTCGAACAATGATGGATTGATGTTGAAACCGGCAGTAACTCGCTTATAGTCAGAACCCTTCAGGATACCTTCCTGACCGGTGTAACCAACGCTGACACGATAAGGCATTGACCATGATTTCTTGCTGATGCCACCTGTTAAACTTACATTATGCTCATGGCTGACAGCTGCACGGTAAATCTCGTCCTGCCAGTCGGTATCGTATGTGCCGGCAGAATAATCTGGAGTTCCATCTTCATTGAACTTCTTCCAGCCTAAACCTTTGTAGGCAGAAGAATCTTCACCATAATAGTTCTTGATGAAGTCTGTATATTCGGAAGCATTCATCACATCCATCTTCTTGGCAACAGTACTTACCGAAAGTGTACCATTGTAAGAAACCTGTGGCTTCTGGCCGCTGCGACCCTTCTTGGTTGTAATGATGATGACACCATTAGAACCACGGGAACCATAGATGGCTGTAGCTGAAGCATCCTTCAATACGGTGAAGCTCTCGATATCGTTAGGATTGACAAGAGAAAGAGGGTTGTTTACACCTTTTGTATTATTGTTATCCATAGGCATACCATCGATAACAATCAATGGGTTGTTGCTCGCAGTAAGAGAAGCACCACCACGGATACGAATCTGTGCACCATCACCAGGAGCACCCGTTGATGAGTTGACATTTACACCGGCAATCTTACCCTGGATCATATCCTGTGCAGAAGTAATGATACCATGGTTCTTCTCGTCTGGCTTGATAGCTGTAACGGAACCTGTCAAGTCGTTTTTCTTAGCTACACCATAACCGATGACAACGACTTCATTCAAAGCCTTTGAGTCATCTTCCAAGGTAATGTTCATGTTACTAGATGCCTTCACTGTCTGCGGTGTCATACCCAGATAGGTGAATGTAATCTTGGCACCTGGCGCTGCATCAACTGAGAAGTTACCATCCATGTCGGTAATGCCTACAGCCTTACCGTTAACTGTAATGGTAGCACCCATGATAGGTTCACCAGAAGCATCCTTCACATGTCCCTTAATTGCATTACTCTGCGCAAAGGAACTCACCGTCAGAAGCAGACCGCTTGCTAGGGTCAACGCTCTGAGAGGCAATTTAATTTTTACCTGCTTCATCATTTGCTTGATTTTTAAGTTAATGTATTATATTAAATTATTTACTTTTTCATTCTTTTTGGCTTAAGTTGTCATCGTTCCTACTCTAAAATACCGCTCTGGCTCTTTTCGGGGTCTTTCTGGCATCCTTCTTATTATTATATAAGGTAGGAATGGGGCACTTGCCCATAAACTTGTCGTTTCTGTGTGCAAAATTAAGTTCTTTTCTCTAATGTTGTACTATTTTTGTGTTAATTCCGTTATTTATTTTGTGCAAACGTTTGCACAGAAATTACTTGATTTAAGTCAAGAACTTTGAACTGATATTGAGGATATTTCGTAATTTTGCAGCACAACTAATAGCAATGGGTGATAAAGAAACAATAACAATGAAAGATATTGCTCGCGACCTGGGCGTAAGTGTTGCCACGGTGAGCCGAGCATTGAAGGACAGTTCTCGTATCAGTACTGCCCAAAAGGAGCGTATTCAGAAATACGCGCGTGAACATAACTTCTTTCCTAATTTCCTGGGTGAAGCTTTAAGACATAATAAGGTGAAGCCAATGAAGGTGATTGGAGTTATTGTACCTCAGGTGGTACACTATTACTTCATGTCGGTGCTTTCGGGCATAGAGGAAGAGGCTAGAGCCAGAGGTTACCGTGTGATGGTGGCGCAGAGTAACGAGCGCTACGATAAGGAGGTGGCCATCTGTGAAGACTTCTATCAGAACAAGGTTTGTGGCATCATCGTTTCACAGGCGAAGGATACCAAGCAGTATGACCATTTCGAAAAACTGCTGCAGAATGGGGTGCCGCTCATCTTCTATGATAGAATATGTACGGGCGTGAACTGCTCGCGAGTGGTGGTAGATGACTATATGGGTGCCTTTACTGCCGTTACCCACATGATTGATACGGGCTGTAAGAAGATTGCCTTCTACGGCTCGCCGATGAATCTGGAAATCTCCAAGAACCGATATAACGGTTATCATGATGCGCTGGTAAAGCATGGTTTGACGGAGAACCTTGACTGGGTGAAGATCTGCGATGACCGTGCCAGTGCCGAGGCAATAACGCCGGATATTCTGATAGAGGAAGATCGTCCGGATGCTTTCTTCGCCATCAATGATGATACGGCAATCGGTATCCTCTATACCGCCAAGCGGATGGGATTCAAGGTGCCTGAAGAAATCAGCATCTGCGGATTCACCAATGGCGACCGTGCCAAGGCGTGCGACCCGATGCTTACTACGGTTGAGCAGCGAGGTGTAGCTGTAGGCGAGGAAGCTGCCAATATCCTGATTGGTCAGGTGGAAGGCTCCATCCCTAGAGATGAGGTGGAGAAGCGAGTGGTGAGAACACGACTCGTGGTGAGAGGAACAACAAGATAAAAATATAAAAACAATATAACGATGAAACAAAAACCTGATTTAAGTTTCTGGAAGCTCTGGAACTTGAGCTTCGGATTTTTCGGAGTACAGATTGCCTACGCCCTACAGAGCGCCAACATCTCCCGAATCTTTGCAACGTTGGGTGCTGACCCACACAACTTGAGTTATTTCTGGATTCTCCCTCCTCTGATGGGAATCCTGGTTCAGCCTATCGTGGGCACGTTGAGCGATAAGACGTGGTGCCGCTTCGGTCGCCGCATCCCTTATCTCTTTGTGGGTGCTACGATTGCCGTCCTGGTGATGTGCCTGCTCCCGAATGCCGGTTCGCTCGGACTGACCGTAAGCGGTGCGATGCTCTTCGGTCTGATAGCGCTGATGTTCCTCGATACGAGCATCAACATGGCGATGCAGCCGTTCAAGATGTTGGTAGGCGATATGGTAAATGAAAAACAGAAGGCAAAGGCTTACTCTATCCAGAGTTTCCTCTGCAATGCCGGTTCTGTAGCCGGATATATCTTCCCATTCCTCTTTACCTTCCTCGGTATCAAGAATTATGCTGAGAAGGGTGTGGTTCCTGATTCTGTCATCTGGTCGTTCTATATCGGTGCGGCTATCCTGATTCTCTGTGTTATCTACACCACGATGAAGGTGAAGGAGTGGAATCCACAGCAGTATGCGGAGTATAACGAAGCGAAGAGGGAAGAGGGAAGAATGAAGAATTCTAATGCTGAGGCTTCTGAAGACAAGGCCGGTTGGATTACTTTGCTCCGCAAGGCGCCATCTACCTTCTGGAAGGTGGGACTGGTTCAGTTCTTCTGCTGGGCTGGTTTCCTTTATCTCTGGAATTATTCTACGGGAGCCATCGCTGAAACCGTATGGAATACGACCGATCCTGCTTCTGAAGCATTTCAGGAGGCAGGCAACTGGGTGGGCATTCTCTTTGCCGTACAGGCGGTAGGTAGTGTAGTCTGGGCTGTGATTCTCCCTCAGTTTAAGAATACGAAGGTGGCATACGCTGTCAGTCTGGTTATCGGCGGTGTGGGCTTTGCCCTGATACCTTTCCTGCATGACCAGTATCTGCAGTTTGTTCCGTTCCTGATGATTGGTGCCGGTTGGGCAGCCATGCTGGCGATGCCTTTCACCTTTGTTACCAATGCTTTGCAGGGATATGGTCACATGGGTGCTTATCTCGGTCTGTTTAACGGAACCATCTGTATCCCTCAGATTGTGGCTGCCATCTGCGGTGGAACTGTCCTGAGTCTGGTGGGTTCTCATCAGAGCGATATGATGATTGTGGCAGGTATCCTGCTGATTGCGGGTGCGCTGTCTGTGAGCATCATCAAGGATAAGAAATCAGAATAAAATGAGATGAACGATTAATTGATTGTTTCTACGGAGTGAGGGTTGTGCAAACGTTTGCACGATTTGTGAGAAAAAAATATGCAAATTTCAGATACGTTTTTCGCTCGTTTTTCTTACCTTTGTAGCATCAAACATAAATTATAACATTTTCAAGAGCCTTTAAGAGTCTTATGACAGTACAGTTTAATATTGAATATAAAGCAATGTTCGGCGAACAGATCGTCGTAAACATTCAGACGGAGGAAGGTGAACTGAAACTTCCTCTCGAGACAACAGATGGTGAAAGGTGGGTATGCGACTGGTGTGTTGAATCACCAGAAAAATCGTATACCTATTATTATAGTGTAGAACGTGAAGGTAGAGCAGTCAAGACCGAATGGCTTATGATTAAGCATCAGCTCGATGTAAATGCCAAGAAGGCTGCGGTTTATACCCTTTACGACCACTGGAAGGTTATGCCGGAGGATGCTTACCTCTACAGCAGTGCCTTTACCGATTGCATCAATCATCAGGCTCCACAGGAGATGAAGCTGGAAATGGGCAGCAAGATTGTGCGTCTGATAGTCCGTGCTCCTCAGCTTCGCGATGGTGAGCGCCTGGGTGTATTGGGTGCTGATAAAGCTTTGGGTGCCTGGGATGTGCAGAAGATTCTTCCGATGACTCAGCATACTTATAATGAATGGGTGGCTGATATTGATGCGACTCATCTTGAGGGCAGCCATCTGGAGTTTAAGTTCGTTGCTTTCAGAAATGCAAAGAATGATCTTCTCTGGGAAACCAGCATGAACAGAACCGTGGATTTGCCGGAGATGAAGGCAGGTGAGTTGGTATCTTATGAACTCGACCAGGCTTTCTTCGCTCTGTATAACCGCAAACTTGCCGGAACGCAGGTGCCTGTATTCTCATTGCGTACCCGTAAGAGTGCCGGTATTGGTGACTTCGGTGACCTGAAGACCATGATTGATTTTGTGGCTTCTACCGGTCAGAAGGTGCTCCAGCTCCTTCCTATCAATGATACCACCATCACCCATACATGGACCGACAGTTATCCATACAGCTGCATCAGCGTCTTCGCTATTCATCCGCAGTATGTCGACCTCCATGCTCTCCCTGAGCTGAAGGATGCCAAGGCTCGTGCTGAGGCAGAGAAGACACGTGCTGAGTTGAACGCACTGGATAAGATAGATTACGAGAAAGTAAATGATTTCAAGATAAATTACTTGCGCCAAATCTTCAATCAGGAAGGTGAAAAGATGATGAAGACAGCCGAATACAAGGCTTTCTTCCAGGATACTGAACTGTGGCTGGTTCCTTACGCACAGTATTCATACCTGCGTGATAAGAATGGTACGGCTGATTTCAACCAGTGGCCAGATCATCAGGTATGGGATGAGGCTGAGCGCAAGGTGCTTGCCGACCCTAAGACTGCTGCTTACAAGAACGTGGCGTTCTTCTATTTCGTACAGTTCGTACTGGACCGCCAGATGCAGGAGGCTCACGAGCATGCCAAGGCTAAGGGCGTTATTTTGAAGGGTGATATTCCAATCGGCGTAAACCGCAATGGTTGCGATGTATGGACGGAACCTAAATACTTCAACCTCAATGGTCAGGCGGGTGCTCCACCTGATGACTTCTCTGCCAATGGTCAGAACTGGGGATTCCCTACCTATAACTGGTTTGAGATGCTGAAGGATGGCTGCCAGTGGTGGAACCGCCGTTTCAAGAACATGGCAAGATATTTTGATGCTTACCGCATCGACCACGTATTGGGCTTCTTCCGTATCTGGGAGATTCCGGTACATAGCGTACATGGATTGCTCGGACAGTTTGCACCGGCGCTTGCCATGAGCCGTGAAGAGATTGAAAGCTATGGTTTGCACTTCCAGGAAGACCGTTTTACCCGTCCGTTCATTACCGATTGGGTATTGGATCGTGTGTTCCATGAGCGTGCCGGCGAGGTAAAGGAGAAGTATCTCGACCGTCTGGATGACGAGCGTTATCAGATGAAGCCTGAGGTAGATACCCAGCGCAAGGTAGAGGCTCTCTTTGCTGACGTAACAAATGAGAAGGAACTCTGGCTGCGTGATGGCTTGTATGCCCTGATCAGCGATGTACTCTTCGTACGCGATCATACCAACCCTGGCGTCTTCCATCCACGTATCTCAGCCCAGCTCGACTTTATCTACGAGTCGCTCTATGATAATGACAAGGCTGCGTTTAACCGCCTTTACAACGACTATTTCTATCGCCGCAACAACCAGTTCTGGTATCAGGAGGCGATGAAAAAGTTGCCTAAGCTGGTTCAGGCTACCCGCATGCTAGTTTGTGCCGAAGACCTCGGTATGGTTCCAGACTGTGTGCCTTGGGTAATGGACGAGTTGAAGATATTGAGTCTGGAACTCCAGAGCATGCCAAAGGATCCATCGGTTAAGTTCGGACATCTGAGCCGTAACCCATACCGCTCGGTATGTACCATTTCGAGCCACGATATGCCTACTCTGCGCATGTGGTGGGATGAGAATATCCAGCGTACCCAGGAGTATTACAATACGATGCTCTACCGTCAGGGACCAGCACCTCATCCACTCCCAGGCTGGTTGGCTAGTGACATCATCAGCCGCCATCTCACCTCTCCATCCATGCTCTGCATATTGAGCATCCAGGATTGGTTGGCTACCGATGAGGCTCTCCGTCTGCCAGATGCCGATGCTGAGCGTATCAATATTCCGGCTAACCCTAAGCATTACTGGCGTTACCGCATGCACCTCAACATAGAGGATCTGGCTGCTGACAAGCGTTTCGTGCAGAGTATCACAGAAATGATTTCGCAGTCTGGAAGATGCTAACTAACATGATTATATATAGTGCAAACGTTTGCACACTCATTTGCAGAAAAATACCCTCCCAAAACGTGGAGGGTATTTTTGTTTTTTGTATCTTTGCACTATCTTAAGAATAAACAGATAATGATTGAGATAAACTAACGAAGATTCAAAAAAAGAATAAACAACAACTGAACAGTATGAAAAAACTGAATGTATTAGTGATGGGTCTCTTGCTTCCTATGTTGGCAGCAGCCCAGACCGTAAAGTCGCCTAACGGCAACGTCTCGGTAACATTCTCTTTGACCGAAAAGGGACAGCCTACCTATGAGATGAGCTATAAGGGAAAGACTGTATGCAAGCCATCCCACTTAGGATTGGAACTGGCTAAGGATAAACATGCCTCTAAGGGCATGGAGGAAACCAGCCTGATGGATGGTTTTACTGAAACCGGCAGCAAGACATCGACTTTCGATGAAACCTGGAAGCCGGTATGGGGCGAGACCGCTACCATCCGCAACCATTACAACGAGATGGAGGTAAACCTGAACCAGGCTGCTTCTAAGCGTAACATCACCATCCGTTTCCGTGTATATGATTATGGTATGGGCTTGCGCTATGAGTTTCCACAGCAGGAAAGTCTGAATTATTTCGTCATCCAGGAGGAGCATACCCAGTTTGCCATGGCAGGCGATCATACCGCTTACTGGATTCCTGGTGATTATGATACACAGGAGTATGATTACAACATTACTCCATTGACAGGCATTCGCCCAATTATTGCGAAAAACCGTGAAGCTTACAAGAGCAATTCATCTACCACCGTCTTCTCTGATACCGGTGTTCAGACCTCTCTCCAGATGAAGACCAAGGACGGACTCTACATCAACATCCATGAGGCTGCCTGCCTGGATTATCCTACCATGCACCTCAATCTGGACGAGAAAACATTGACCTTCGAGTCTTGGCTCACTCCTGATGCTGTAGGCAGAAAAGGATTCATCCAGACACCATTCAATACCCCTTGGCGTACCGTGATGGTAAGTGATGATGCCCGTGATATGCTTTCATGCAAGTTGACATTGAATCTCAACGAGCCTTGCAAGATTAAGGATACATCCTGGATTCATCCTACCAAGTACTGCGGTGTATGGTGGAACATGATTGTGGGTACCAAGACCTGGAGCTATACCAACGATCTGCCATCTGTGCGTCTCGGTGTTACTGATTACAGCAAGTGCAAGCCTAACGGTACTCATGGTGCAACCAACGAGGAAGTGAAGCGCTACATCGACTTTGCAGCCAAGAACGGTTTGCAGGAAGTATTGGTAGAAGGCTGGAACGAAGGTTGGGAAGACTGGTTCGGTCACCAGAAGCTCGATGTCTTCGACTTCGTGACTCCATATCCAGACTTCGATATCAAGATGCTCAACGACTATGCTCACTCTAAGGGCGTGAAGCTGATGATGCACCACGAGACATCTTCTGCAGCTCTCAACTACGAGCGCCACATGGAAGATGCCTTCAACCTGATGAACAAATATGGTTATGATGCCGTGAAGACCGGTTATGTGGGAGATATCATCCCAAGAGGTGAGTATCACTACAGCCAGTTGATGAACAATCACTACCAGCGTGTCATCGAGACCGCTGCCAAGCATCATATCATGGTAAATGCCCACGAGGCAACTCGTCCTACAGGTATCTGCCGCACCTGGCCTAACCTGGTTGGCAACGAGAGTGCACGTGGTACAGAGTATGAGGCATTTGGTGGTAACAAGTCTTATCATACCGTAATGTTGCCATTCACCCGTCTGCAGGGTGGTCCGATGGATTATACTCCTGGTATCTTTGAGACCAGGCTTTCTGAGTGGAGCAACAATAAGAGTTATGTTCATACCACTCTCTGTGGTCAGCTTTCTCTCTATCTCGTAATGTACAGTCCTTTGCAGATGGCTGCCGATCTTCCAGAGCATTATGAGAAGTATGATGATGCCTTCCAGTTCATCCGCGACGTAGCTTGCGACTGGGATGACTCCAAGTATCTGGAGGCAGAGCCAGCCAAGTATATCACCGTAGCCCGCAAGGCAAAGGGAACCGATAACTGGTTTGTAGGCGGTAAGACTGATGCAGCCCGCACAGCCGTAGTAAAGCTCGACTTCCTGGATAAGGGCAAGAAGTATGCTTGCGCTATCTATCAGGACGGCAAGACTGCTGACTACGAGAAGAACCCTAAATCTTATCAGATCATCCACAAGACTGTGAAGAAGGGGGATGTTTTGAAGATTAACGAAGCACGTGGTGGTGGTTTCGCCATCTCTTTGCTCGCTAAATAAGCTTATAATTTCCGTATTTCCGTCCAACTGTCCGGTTGGTCGGAAATACGCTAAAAATGAGCGTAGATAATCTGTCACAGTTTTCTTCGCTCAGTTCGCTTTAATATCCTGTATACCAATAACTTAACAATATGAATATCCAAAAACTAATAATTGCAGCATTGACAGCAACCGTTTTACCAACTTCATTGAATGCCCAGCAGACATTCAATGAGATGATGTATTCCAAGGAGAAAACCATGTTTATCCTGAATGCTCCAACAGCCCAAAAGTCTTCTGTAACCCTCCGACTTTATAAGCAAGGTCAGGGAGGAAAGGCTTATAAAACGCTGAAAATGAAGAAGTTGGGTGATGAATGCTGGGAGGCTACCGTAAAGGGCGACCTCAAGGGAAAATTCTATACCTTTGATATAGGCAAGGGTGAAACACCAGGTACATTTGCCAAAGCAGTAGGTGTGAACGGAAACCGTGGCGCCATCGTAGATTTGTATGATACCGATCCATCTGGATGGGATCAGGACGTGCGTCCTGCCCTGAAATCGCCAGCCGATCTCGTTGTCTACGAGCTTCACGTGCGTGATTTCTCCATTTCTCCTACATCCGGCTTGAAATATAAGGGCAAATATCTCGCTCTCACCGAGCCAAAGGCCATCGAATATCTCAAGAATCTGGGCATCAACGCCATCCACTTCCAGCCTGTATTCGATTTCGCTTCTATAGATGAGACCCGACTCGACAAACCGCAGTTCAACTGGGGTTATGATCCGAAAAACTATAATGTGCCGGAAGGCAGTTACGCTACCGACCCTTATTCTCCAGCAACCCGCATCAAGGAGTTCAAGGAGATGGTGATGGCGCTGCATAAGGCAGGCATCCGAGTGATTTTCGATGCCGTATATAACCATACTTTCGATATCAATGGCAGCAATTTCCAGCGTACCTATCCTGATTATTATTATCGCAAAACCAAGGATGGTAAGTATTCTGACGGTTCAGGCTGTGGCAACGAGACTGCTTCAGAGAAGCCTCTCATGCGCCAGTTTATGCTGGAGAGCGTGAAATACTGGATAGACGAATATCATATCGATGGTTTCCGTTTCGATCTGATGGGTGTTCATGACATCGAAACCATGCAGGCTATCCGTGAGATGGTAAACCGCATCGATCCCAGCATCTATATTTATGGTGAGGGATGGAGTGCAGGCAGCTGTGCTTATCCTACCGAGAAACTGGCGGTGAAGGCGAATACCCAGCAGCTCAAGGGCATCGGTGCTTTCAGCGATGATATGCGCGATGCGCTCCGTGGTCCTTTCTCTGATGACCATCAGGGTGCGCTCCTGGCTGGTCTTACAGGTCAGGAGGAGAGTCTGAAGTTTGGTATCGTGGGTGGCATTGCCCATCCGCAGGTGGATATGACAAAGGTGAACTATGACAAGAAGCCCTGGACCAACAATCCTACCGAGCAGATCAGTTATGTAAGCTGCCACGACGATATGTGTCTGGTAGACCGTCTGAAGGCAAGCATCGCATCTCTTACCGACAAGAATATCCCTGAAGCAATACGTACTGCCGAGTTGCTCCGCATCGACCAGCTTGCGCAGACCTGCGTCTTCACTTCACAGGGTGTTCCTTTCATCCTTGCCGGCGAAGAGATGCTCCGCGACAAGAAGGGAGTACACAATAGCTATAATTCTCCTGACAGCATCAACCAGTTTACCTGGACCAATCTGCAGAAGTATCCGCAGGCGTTTGCTTATTACAAGAGTCTGATCCAGCTCCGCAAGAATCATCCGGCATTCCGTCTTTCAACAGGCGATAAGGTACGTCAGCATCTGGAGTTCCTGCCTGCTCAGGAAACTTGTCTCGTAGGTTTCCAGCTCAAGAATCTGGAGGGCATTGATGCGTGGAAGAACATCATCGTGATCTATAACTTCAATAAGGAGGCAAAGAAGATGCAGATTCCTGAGGGTAATTATACCGTGGCTTGCTGCAATGGTGTGATTAACGAGGAAGGTTTAGGCTTTGTTTCGGGAAAGGAAGTTGAGGTTGCCCCTCAGTCAGCCCTGATACTTTATCAGAAATAGTTTATATATTTAATTAATAAGGTGTAATATGAAAAAGATAATAGCTTCTTTATTGCTTATGAGTAGCGCAATAAGTATGAATGCAGCGGTTAACGTGAACCGCATTGAACCTACCGACTGGTATGTGGGCATGAAAGATGCTTCACTCCAGCTGATGGTGTATGGCAAGGATATCAAGAATGCCGATGTAACGGTAGACTATCCGGGTGTGAAGGTAGACAGCATCGCCCGCCTTGATTCCCCTAATTATCTCCTGGTTTATCTTAACCTCGATGGGGCAAAGGCTGGTGAGATGACCCTCAACTTCAAGCAGGGCAAACAGTCGAAGAAGGTAAAGTATGTGTTGAAGAACCGTGAGATGGCGGGCGATAAGCGCATCGGTTTCTCTAATGAAGATGTGCTCTATATGCTGATGCCAGACCGTTTCGCCAACGGCAATCTGAAGAATGATGCCTTTAAGGCGATGCGTGATAAGACCTGCAACCGTGCAGAGCCTAGTTTGCGCCATGGTGGCGACCTGGAGGGAATCCGCCAGCACTTGGATTATTTTAACCAGTTGGGTGTAACCGCTCTGTGGTTTACCCCGGTTTTGGAGAACGACAGTCCAAGTAACGGCAAGAACAGCAGTTATCATGGATATGCTACCACCAATTATTATCGTGTAGACCCACGTTTCGGAACCAATGCCGATTATAAGCAGCTGATAGATGAGGCTCACAAGAAAGGTTTGAAGATTGTGATGGATATGATTTTCAACCATTGCGGTTTCGAACATCCTTGGGTTGCCGATATGCCATCAAAGGACTGGTTCAATACACCGGAATGGCTGGCTCCTGAAAATCAGACTGCCGAGCATCAGAAGAACATCGGTACGGTGGATGGCGCTGCTAAGGTGAACGATAAGTATCTGCAGACCAGTTATAAGCTGACTCCTGTACTCGATCCATACGCCAGCAAGGTTGATCTCACAGAAACCGTAGATGGCTGGTTTGTTCCAACCATGCCTGACCTCAACCAGCGTAACCCACACGTTATCAAGTATCTGATTCAGAACAGCGAGTGGTGGATAGAGAGTGCAGGTATCGACGGCATCCGTATGGATACCTATCCTTATGCCGACCGCGATGCGATGGCACACTGGATGAAGGTGCTGGGCGAGGAGTATCCTCACTTCAATACCGTAGGCGAGACTTGGGTAACCGAACCTGCCTATACTGCAGCCTGGCAGAAGGACAGCAAACTTTCTGAGAAGAACAGCTATCTGCCAACCGTTATGGATTTCGCTTTCTTCGACCGCATCAACAGTGCAAAGAAAGAGGAGACCGATGACTGGTGGAACGGCATGAACCGTCTCTACAATGTGTTCTGCTACGACTATCTCTATCCTAATCCAAAGAGCGTAATGGCATTCATCGAGAATCATGATACCGATCGCTTCCTGGGTGAAGGCAAGGATACCCTGGCTTTGAAGCAGGCGCTGTCATTGCTTCTTACTATCAACCGCACTCCTCAGCTCTATTATGGTACAGAGGTGCTGATGAACGGTACCAAGAGTGTGACCGATGGCAATGTACGCAAGGACTTCCCTGGCGGTTGGACTGGTGACAAGCACAATGCCTTTACGGCAGAGGGCAGAACTCAGGCAGAGAACCAGATGTTCAACTGGCTCAGCAACCTGTTGCACTGGCGTCAGGGCAATGAAGTGATTACCAAGGGCAAGCAGACCCAGTTCTGTCCTCAGAAGGGTGTTTACGTAATTGCCCGCCAGTATAAGGGTAAGAATGTGATGACGGTTATCAACGGCAAGAACGAGGCAAACGAACTGAATGTTTCCCGTTATGCAGAGATTATCGGTTCTCATGACAAGGCTACGGATGTTACAAACGGTCGCACCGTTCTTATCAACAAGAACGTGAAGCTCCGTCCTCGCCAGAGCATGATTCTTGAATTCTAGAAAAAAACTCAAGAAAGTGCCTAACGGTGTTATTTTACACTGATAGGCACTTTTTTTCTTGTATTTATTCTTTTGTTTCGATTATTCTTCGTACTTTTGCAAGCATAACCTATATAGATAAATGATTAGATACATTTTTTCCATCATAGCAGCATTCTTCATAACCTTGAGCAGTTGGGCGCAAGGTGGACTGCCTAGTCGCTATAATGTAAGCTATCTCAATATGGCTGCAGGTATGCCGAATAATTTTGCTGATGATATCTTTCAGGACTCTTACGGCTTCGTATGGATCAGTACGCATGGTGGTGGTCTGGTACGCAACGATGGTTTCAATTTCATGAACTTCGGTTTGGGGGCTGTAGGAATCAGTCTGCGAAGCAACAGTTGCCGTAATGTCTGCGAAGATCCGTTCAAGCGCCTTTGGGTGGCTTTCGAAGAAGGTCCACAGGTGCTCGACCTCAATACCATGCAACCTGTTGTTCCACCTTGTGAGAACAGCCAGGTAGAGGCACAACTCAACAAAGTATTCAAGAACCTTTGCACCCGAACATATTGTGATGCAAAGGGCAATATATGGATGCTGTCTGTCAATCAGCTTACCCGTTTCGGCTTTAACGAAAAGGGCGAGGTGAACAGCGTCTTGTCTACATCCTATCCTTATAATGCTCCCGACCTCGGAATCTGTGATGTCTATCGCAGAGGAACGGTTGTATTATGCAACAATGGAGTGGTGAGCGAGTTTTCTGTGAAGAACAATCAGCTCGTAGCAAAGAATATCTCATCCCTGTTTCCTCCGCTCGAAGGTAGGTATGGGGGGGCGCTTATTTATTATCATGGCAAGATATGGATGGGTACGAATCGCGGATTGTTTAATAGTGGCAAGCAGGAATTCCATTGCTCTGCTACCGACCATTCGCTCCAGCACGAAGTAGTGACGAGCCTTGCTGTTTCTCCAGATGACAAACTTTTGGTAGGAACGCTCTGTGGCGTAGATATCTTCAATGATAAGACCGGAGAGATAGAACATTGGAACACTGCTACGGCTGTGAATCCGCTGAGCAGCAACTTTATCAACAGTCTTTTCTCAAAGAACGGACAGATATGGGTAGGCTCTGAGACGGGTGGTGTTACCAAGCTGGCTCCACGTCAGCTGAATTTGGAATTCTACCGTCACGACCCCGCCAACCTGGGCAGTATCTCTCCTAATGCTGTCAATGCCATGTATGCGGCAGCCGACGGAACCCTGTGGGTAGGAACAGTAGAGGGAGGTCTCAATGCCTTGACTCCAGGCAGCATGAACTTTGTTCATTATACGGTGGCAAATTCCGGTTTGCCGCATAATACCGTCTCGGTTCTTGCAGCCGATAACCGCAATCAGCTCTGGATCGGTACCTGGGGAAGGGGCTTTGCTGTGATGAATCTCAGTCAGCCGGGCAAGATTATTCCTCTGGTGATAGATGCAAAGCATCAGCATTTACTTAACTTTGCCGGTGCTTTGGCTTACGATCCTATCAATGATGGTATGTGGCTCGGAACCAATGATGGTCTCTTCTTCTATGATATGAAGCGCCGTCAACTCATCGAACCTTTCAAGGGATGCCTGAATGTGCGCGGCTGCATCGGTTCTCTGATAACCCGAAAGGGCAAACTCCTGATGGGGTGCGTTCAGGGAATGGTAGAGGTCGATCTCAAGTCGCGTGCTCATGGCAAGGGCGATTTCGCTGTGACGTATCATCAGTATAAACTCGACAATCCGAAGAGCGGAGTCTTCGATAAGATATTGTCTTTCTGTCAGGCTAAGGATGGAAAGATATGGATGGGCAGTAACGGCTACGGTCTGTATTGCTATACCAGCGATAAAAACGGAAAGACTCAAGTGAAGTCGTATACCACCAATAACGGACTTGCCAACAATATCGTGAAGGGTATTGTAGAGGATAACCAGGGTATGTTGTGGATATCTACCGATAACGGACTCTCTATCTTCAATCCGAAGACCGAGGCATTCTGTAGTTTCTCCCGTGAAGACGGTCTGATCAGTTCGCAGTTCTATTTCAATGGAGCCATCCGCAATGCCAAGGGCGAAATATTCTTGGGCACCGATGCGGGTATGATGGCTGTAAAGGGCATAAACCGTTCTGTGCATCAGACGGGTAAGTTGTGCTTTACCGAACTTCTGGTAGATAACCAGCCTGTCTTTGCCGGCAGCGATTATCTGGAAGAAGACATTTCTATTGCCAGAAAGTTGCGTATCCATGAGAGTGATAAGTCGTTCACCCTCTTTTTCTCAGCGCTCAATTATGGATGCGAGACACAGGGCGTGTACCTTTATCGCATGAAGGGATACGAGAATGAATGGGTTCAGCTCAAGGCTGGTCAGCATAGTGTGCGTTATTCCACTCTGCCAGCTGGAGACTATAAGTTTGAGGTGAAATATATCCCATCTATCAATTCCGACAAGGAGCAGGTGATCTCTGTAGAAGTTCAGATTACTCCTTATTTCTGGAAGAGCTGGTGGTTTGTTGCTCTTATTATAATAGGTATCATTGCCTTGCTCCAATATGCTTATGTGCGCCGTCTCAACAAGATGCGCGAAGAGGAAGTTGAGGCTCTGTACCGTCCTATCGAGGCAGCGATGAAGGAAAGTGATGAACCAGAAAAGCTGCAGAGTCGCATCCAGATGATTCTGCAGAACCAGAAGCGTTATCAGGACAGTCAGAAAAAGAGCATTGAGGCTGACAGGAAGATGGTAGAGGAGACTATGCGTCCATTCATGGAAGAAGTGATGGATGTGATGGAGAAGAATTACGATAATTCGGAGTTTGGTGTACAGGAACTGGCAGATGCCTTAGGTATATCCCGCAGTGTACTGAGCAAGAATCTCTCCAAGGAGACAGGCTTGCCAACAGCCCAGTTTATCCGCAACTACCGTCTCGACATCTCGCGCAAGATGATGGCTGATAAAACTTCCAACCGAAATATCACGGAGATAGCCTACCGTGTAGGCTTCAACGATCCGAAGTATTTCACCCGTTGCTTCACCAAGCAGTTTGGCATCTCGCCGACTGCATATAAGGATCAGTTGGATTCTCAGGGTTCAGATATGGCATAGTTCTCCTTGGATTCTTCGGAGAAATAATGTTCCTGGATGTGATAATTTGTTAAGCAAATAAAATAAAACCGAGGGGTTACTTGATATAAGTCAAGTAACCCCTTGTTTTGTATGTGTGGGTACACAACTGGTGGATAAGCACGTAATATCCTTAAAAATCCACTGTTTATGTGTTTTGTCCACCTATAAAACCCATTTGTCCACCCTATATAATCCGATTAATTGTACTTTTGCCACTGAAAAAGGATTTAAGAATTTTAAATAACCTATTTGAATAGTAAACAAACAACCTAAAGGCGTTAAGTTATGAAGTTAAGAAAAACTTTACTTTCGTTTGCTTGTGCTATCATGGTGGCATTAAGTTTCACTGCTTGTGGTGATGACTGGGGCCGACAGGACGATCCTGCTGGCGAACAGATTTACCCATCTAAGACAACAGTGGCAACTTATGACTTTGAGTATTCAGAAGAGAAACCTGAGTATTCAGACATGATAAGTCACGATGAGTCATGTGAGGTGACCAATGATGAGACCCTCGCAAGTAATGTATTGCACATCAATGGTAAGGGTGGTGCCAAGATTGCCAATCCTTTCAATGGTGTGAAGTTGCAAAATGGTGCTGCCATCACTTTCGCTGTAAAGATTGATGCAGCCGTAGCTGAGGACGGAACAGTCGCAGATGTTGACTTGACCCGACCTCTTATCTCATTTGGTTCAGATGAGAAAGATGCTGCTGGTAATGATATCAGTGCTCACTTCTATATCACTGCCAATGGTCAGGTGGTTTACAACAAGCCTACCCAGTTGCAGAGTTTGAACCTGAATGAGAATGATCCTGCTTCTGTGAAGACAGGTATTCTCTCTCCTAATGAGTGGCATTTCGTAGCCCTTCAGCTTTCTACTGAAGGTTACCAGCTCTACGTTGATGGTAAGAAGAGCCTTTCTGGTTATCAGACATCATCAAGTGCTACCTCTTTCCAGTACAAGACCTTGGTTGATTCCATCAACTCTTTACCTTATATATATATAGGTGGAGACAGCAAGTTGACTGCCGAAGAGACCAACACCGTATCTATCGACAATGTTACCCTGATCCGTAACATGATGGAAGAGAAGGATTGGAACAAGACCATTGGTGGTAATGGTGGTGGTGATGAAGCTTTCAAGAATGTAGAGTTTGTGAAGGAGGATGGTACTCCTACTACCGAAATCGGTACTTCTGATTGCTCTGCTGCTTGGTGGACAAGCTTCTCTGACTACTATCGTATTCCTGCAAATGGTTCAATTCACTTGAAGTTTACCAACCATACATCAGGTGCTGGCAACTGGAACAACTGGAACCTCTGTTTGAGTACAGATGATGTACGTAATGGTGGCAAATACTTAGAGTACTTCGTTATCCGTAGCGATGCATATGGTTGGGGTAGTTCCTATGCCTCTGGAAAGTGGGATAATGAAGGTTATCCTGCCAATGATGATGAATGGGCTGTGTTCCGTCAGGATATGGAGGGTGCCAAGGTAGATATGACCATTTCCCGTTCTGGTACAGATATCAAGGTAGTTGCAGTGGCAACCTGTACAAATGGCAAGGTTTACACCGAAAGATTCACTGCTCCTTGCAATGATGCCAATGAGGTTCTCCGTGCCTTCCTGATTGTTGATGGTTCTTATCTTGTCATGGATACCAACGAGTGTCAGGCACAGACTGCTGTAGAAGTTACAGCCAGCGAAATCGGAACTTCTGATTGCTCAGCCGCTTGGTGGACACAATTCTCTGATTACTTCCAGATTCCTTCCGGTGCTTCATTGCACCTTGGTTTCACAAACCATACATCAGGTGCTGGCAACTGGAACAACTGGAACCTCTGTGTCAGCACCGATGATGAGCGTGCTGGTGGTAATTATTCAGAGTATTTTGTTATCCGTAGCGATGCATATGGCTGGGGTGGTTCTTATGCCTCAGGAAAGTGGGATAATGAAGGTTATCCAGCCAATGATGATGAGTGGGCTGTGTTCCGCCAGAATATGGAGGGTGCCAAGGTGGATATGACCATTTCCCGTTCTGGTACAGACATCAAGGTGGTAGCTGTAGAGACCTGTACTAACGGCAAGGTTTACATCGAGAGATTTACTGCTCCTTGTAGTGATGCTAATGAGATGCTCCGTGCCTTCCTGATCGTTGATGGTTCTTATCTTGTGATGGATCCTGCAGCTTGCTATATTGGAAAGCCTTTGTATTAAACGGAGGCTGAACTTCAACAATAACATTAATAGAATAAACAATGAACAATAACATATTGCATAAGTTATTCTTGACCCTGACACTGGTGCTCCTTACTTTAGGAGCATCAGCACAGGTTACCGTATCAGGTAATGTGTCAGATGAATCAGGTGAGCCTATCATCGGTGCTACTGTTATGGAAGCATTGACAACCAATGGTGTTGTTACTGATTTCGACGGTAACTTCAAGATTCAGGTGAAGAACGAGAACGCTACTTTGAAAATCTCTTATATCGGTATGGTTGCTCAGAACATCCGTGTAGGCAATCAGCGTAATATCAAGGTGGTTCTCAAGGACGAAAGTCAGAAAATCAATGAGGTCGTAGTCGTTGGTTACGGTCATCAGAAGAAAGAGAGTGTCGTAGGTGCTATCTCTCAGGTTAGTTCAGACGACCTCTTGAATACCCCTACAGCCAACGTAACACAGGCTATTGCCGGTAAGATTCCTGGTGTCGTAACAACCCAGGTATCTGGTGCTCCTGGTGCCGATGATGCTACCATCAACATCCGTGGTCGTGCTACCTTCGCTGGCGACGGTGCTCCATTGGTCATGGTAGATGGTGTAGAGCGTGCTTTCTCTCAGGTTGCTCCTGATGATATCGAAAGTATCTCTGTATTGAAGGATGCTTCTGCTACAGCCGTTTATGGTGTGCGTGGTGCGAATGGTGTCATCCTCGTTACTACTAAGCGTGGTAAGGATATGAAGCCAGAGGTTAGTTTGACCAGCAACTTTATGTGGGGTACTCCAACCCGTAAGCCACACTATCTGAACTCTTATGACTCTGTAACTCTCCTGGAGGAGGCTCTGAAGAACGATGGTCTTCCATCACAGTATACAGCTTCTGACATCGAGATGTACCGCAAGAGCTGTGCCGGCGAATTGACAGGTGCTGATGCGCTTCTCTATCCTAATGTAGACTGGTATGATGAGGTGCTCAACAACTGGGCTCCTTCTCAGCGCTACAATGTAAGTGTACGTGGTGGTACGAAACGTATGCGCTACTATGTCTCTGGTGAAATCTACAACCAGGGTTCTCTGATCAAGAACCTCAGCCAGGATACCTACGGTAACTCTTCAAGCCCAGGCTACAACCGTTACGCTTTCCGTGCCAACATGGACTTCTTCCTCTCTAAGGATTTGACATTCAGCGTAAACTTCGGTACTCGTTTCGAGAACCGTCATGGTTCAAACACTAACGAGAGTTCTACCAACTATGATATCTTCGCACGTATCAACCATACTCCAGGTTGGATCTTCCCTGTATCTTATGAGGTACAGAATGGTGAGACAACCAAGACTCTCTATGGTGGTACAGCCGTATATCAGGACAACGTAGTAGCTGCCCTCGCCAAGGGTGGATACTATCGTGGAACCAATACCATCAATGAGACCAACTTCATCGCAGACTACAAGATGGACTGGTTGACTCCTGGTCTTTCCGCCCGTGGTATGGTTTCATTCGACTACGATTCTTATTATAAGAAGACATTCGGTGCAGCTTTTGCAACTTATGAGTTGAACGACCGCAACAACTTTACCAGTGCAGATGCTTATACCAAGTATAATGTAGATGGCGACCTGGCCTACTCTAAGGCTTCTTCTACTACATACAAACTCTATATGGAGGGTCAGATCAACTACGCCCGCAAGTTTGGTAAGCACGACGTTACAGGTATGGTACTTTACAACCAGAACGACTACCGTTACAATTCAGACCTGGCTAAGCGCTATCAGGGTCTCGTAGGTCGTGTAACTTACGGTTATGATGACAAGTATCTCGCTGAGGTTAACGTTGGTTACAACGGTTCAGAGAACTTCCTCAAGGGCAAGCGCTTCGGTTTCTTCCCAGCCTTCTCACTCGGTTGGCGTGTAACTCAGGAAGAGTTTATGAAGCCAACAGAAAACTGGTTGAACAACTTGAAGATCCGTGCATCTTACGGTGAGGTTGGTAACGACGTTTATACAGTAGGTGGTGTGGCTCAGCGCTTCCTCTATGAGGAAAAGTGGAACCAGATTACAAACGATTACTACTTCGGTAATACTGGTACAACCGGTATCTTCGAGAGCCAGTATCCTAACTATGGTGTAACCTGGGAGCGTGCCAAGAAGTTCAACGTAGGTCTTGAGTTCGGCTTGTTCAATGGTATGCTGACTGGTAACTTCGACTACTTCGTTGAGAACCGTAACGATATCCTGACAGAATATTTGAGCCGTCCACAGTGGGTAGGTGTAACGATGGCTGCCGGAAACCTCGGTAAAACTCAGAACAAGGGTTACGAGTTGGAACTCCATCACTTCAACCACATCGGCAAGGACTTCACCTATAATGTAGGTGTTACCTTCTCTCATGCAGCCAACAAAATCAAGAATATGGATGAGCCTGCTTACAAGACCGCTTACCGCAAGCGCGAAGGTCACCCAATCAACCAGTACTTCGGTCTGGTATGCGAGGGTTTCGTAACACAGGCAGACTTGGATAATCCTAACTTCCCAGTATCAACCTACGGCAACGTAAAGGTTGGTGACCTGAAGTACAAGGATATGAATAAAGATGGCTTCATCGACGACCGTGATGAGACATTCATCGGCTATAGCGATATTCCAGAGAACACATACGCTCTGACCCTCGGTGCCAACTATAAGGGCATCGGTTTCGAAGTAATGTTCCAGGGTGTAGACCATGTATCCCGTTACTACGATAGCGATGCAATGTTCGCCTTCCAGAACAACGGTAAGGTAAAGGATATCCACCTGAACCGCTGGAATCCTGCAAAGAGCGAGGCCGAGAACCTTGCAACAGCAGAGTATCCATTGCTCCATTACGGAAGCAACGGTGACCACAACCAGCGCCAGAACTCATTCTTCCTGAAGAACGGTTCATTCGTCCGTCTGAAGAACATCGAGTTGAGCTATACATTCCCTAAGGAGTTGATTAAGCATGTCGGTATGAGCAATGTTCGCTTCTACATCAATGCCAACAACCTCTTTACATGGGATCATCTCGACGACTTGGTTGACCCAGAGAGCAACGGTTCAAACCGTTACCCACTCTTGAAGACCGTCAACGTAGGTTTCAATGTCGTATTCTAATTCAAGAACATTCAAAAAGAATCGAAAATGAAGAAATATAGTATATTTGCTTTGGCGCTCGTTATGGGAGCAATGACGCTCACCTCTTGCGAAGACGCCTTCGGCAATTTCCTCGACAAGCAGCCAAGCAATGAGTTGACAAAAGCTGAGGTGTTGGGTAACTTCACTCTGTTGGAACAGAACCACAACGATACTTACAACTTCCTGCTTCACGGTGCCAACCGCGTGAACAACTCATGGATGGATGCTGCTACCGATCTGGCTGAGTCAAGTATCGGTACATCAGGTACACGTACCACATTCAATATCGGTAACTATTATGGTGGTGGCGGTGCAGCAGAGCTGACTTCTCCTTGGGAGAGTCGCTATCGTGGTATCCGCAAGTGCAATATCACCATCAACACATTGGAGCAGGATACAGAGAACAAGCTTCGCCCTGCAGATCTTGACGTAGAACTTTACAATTCACGTAAGGCAAACTATATCGCAGAGGCACGTTTCCTCCGTGCCTATTTCTACTGGGAACTGTTCCTCCGCTACGGTCCGGTGCCATTGGTTACTACCGAGCTCGACCCTAATGGTGACTTGATGACAGGTTATACTGAGCGCCCAGACCTCAGGACCTTCATGGATTATCTCTTCAAGGAGGTGAAGGAATGCGAGAGCAGTCTGAAGACTTATGCAGAGACCAGCGATGCTACTTATGCAGGTGAGGTGAACCAGCCTACAGCACGTGCCCTCTATGTTCGCATGATGCTCTATATGGCAAGTCCACGCTACTCAGCACAGAGCGGTGTTACCTGGCAGCAGGCTGCAGACGCAGCTGCGGGCTTCATCGCTGACTATGGTGAGAATTATAGATTGGAAGACCGTACCAACGGTGGTGTAGCAGCCTACAACAATGCCTGGTTGCTCAACACTTATACTGACAAGAACCCTGAGGTTATCTTCTTCCGCAACGATGTAGCCATCGGTTGGAGCGGTATTTCTACCGATACTCCAGTAGGTGAAGGTGGACAGGGTGGTCTTTGCCCAAGCCAGAACCTCGTAGATATGTATGATATGGAAGATGGTTCAGCTCCTTTCAAGCAGTATGATGCAACAGGTGCTCCGGTTTATGTAAACGGCAAGCCTACCATCAACGAAGAGAGCGGTTATACAGAGCAGAAGATGTGGAAGAACCGTGATCCACGCCTCGCAGCTACCATTCTTTACAATGGTTGTGAGTGGGGTCAGGCTACCAGCACCAAGACCAATGTCATTGATGTGGTTTATGGTCATCGCGATAATCCTATCGGTAACCAGAATGCTACTCCAACAGGTTACTATGTACGCAAGTATATTCCTGAGACCATCCTGAGCAGCAACCACAGCGGTACAGCCAAGCGCCTCTGGAAGATCTTTACCTATAGCGAACTGCTTCTGAACTATGCTGAGGCATTGAACGAGGCTGACTATGCAGGCAACAAGACACAGGTTTGCAACCTGCTCGACCAGATTCGTCATCGTGGCGGTATCATCGGTAATGTAGCCGACCGTGCAGACTTGAATTCTCAGTCAGCTATGCGCAACTTCATCCACAAGGAGCGTACCATCGAACTTGCTTTCGAGGAGCACCGCTGGTGGGATGTACGTCGCTGGAACGTAGCAGGCGATGCGCTCGGCCGTGATATCTATGGTGTAGATGTGGCAGCAGATGGCACTATTACCCGTAAGGTAGCCCAGCAGCGCAAGTGGCAAGACAAGTTCTACCTCTATCCAATCCCAGAGGCTGAGGTTTGGAAGATTGGTCAGGACTTCCAGAACGATGGTTGGAAAGAATAACTCTTTTAATGATAGAATCGTATGAATAATATTCAGAATATATATAATAAGGTATCTTCATCAAGCAAAGTCTTGATGCTGAGTGCACTTCTCTGTGCTTCAAGCTCTGTCTTGGCACAGGAGCAGGTGCTCAAAGGCCGAATCGTCAACAGCCAGGGTGAACCAATCCCTGGAGCTGTTGTCAACGTGGCAGAGGAAAGCCGCATTGCCCTGACCGACAAGGAAGGTTACTTTACATTGAAGAAGGTAACTCCTAGCGATGAAATCTGCGTTAGTAGCGTAGGTTACAAGAATGCTCAGGAGAAGGTAACCACTTTTGACGGCACATACGTCATCAAGATGGAAGATGATGCTGACGAGTATGAGCATCTCGCTCCTGTTCCTTTCAGCGAGCAGAAAAAGAAAATCTTGACAGATTCCCGTTCGGTTGTTTCAGGCGAGGAATTGCAGAAGCATCCTGTTACTATTCTTCAGAATGCCTTCACCTCAACACTGAATGGTGTGGAGACTTACGAATGGTCTTCTGAGCCAGGATGGTCGGAGAGCTTCCTCTTTATCCGTGGTATCCGTACCACCAACCAGAGTGCCCGTTCTCCACTGATCATCGTGGATAACGTAGAGCGTGACCTCTCCTTCCTCGATGCTTATCCTATCGAGAGCATCACCGTATTGAAGGATGCTGCCGCTTCTTCTATCTATGGTATGCGTGGTGCCAATGGTGTGATTATGGTTACTACCAAGCGCGGTAATGCCGGTAAGACTAAGATTGATTTCACTCAGGAAGTCGGTTTCCAGACCCTCGCCAACAAGATGGAGGTTCAGAACTCTTACAACATGGCGATGACCCGTAACCAGGTACGCTATCTGAGCGGTATGGATCCGATGTACACCCAGGAGCAGCTCGACAACTACAAGTATGTATGCGATGGTGGAAAGTTTGCTGACGATGATATCCGCAAGTACCAGTACTTCAATACATCTTGGGCAGACCAGTTGTATCGTGAAGCTGCACCGCAGTATCGCACCAACCTGCAGATTAGTGGCGGTAACCAGCGTGCCCGCTACTATGTAAGCTTCTCTTACCTGCGCCAGGAGGGTATGTGGAATACCGAGGGTACAGAAATGAATGATGGTTACAGCACACAGCACGTACTGAACCGCTGGAATCTCCGTTCTAACATTGATATCGATGTATCCAAGTATCTGAACGTATCTCTCGACTTGGGTGGACGTATAGATAACATCTCTCAGCCTACTGAGCCTGTGTTCAACCTCGTTACCTTCGGTGTAATCGAGGCAAACCCTATGGCTCCTACCCATAACCCTGACGGAAGTATCTATTCTTCATCTACAGCCAACAACCCGGTACGTTACCTGGGTGGTTCCGGTTTGGAGAAGAACCGTCGCCGTAACTTGTATTCTACCTTGAATGCCAAGTACGATTTGAGTCCTGTATTGAAGGGCTTAGGCTTGTTCGGTACTGTCAGCTTCGATGCATACGAGACTTTCGAGTCAACACAGACTGCTCAGATGGATTCATGGAACTACGACTACGATAACCTGGCGGTTACCGATGTCAGCCAGTTCAAGTATACCAAATATACAACCAAGGCAGCTTTGAGCAACCCATCAGCTAATCAGCGTGGTTACTACTACAACCTGAATCTGTTTGGTGGTGTAAGTTATAAGAACAGTTTCGGTAAGCACAATGTAGATGCCCGTGCCTTTGTCCGTTACTACCGTAATGAGGAAGCTGGTTCAGATTACTCTACCCAGCAGAGTGCATCTTCAAACCGATATCTGGCATACAACTTCCAGGGAACATACGACTATGCCAACAAGTATATCGCCTCAGTCAACCTCTCTCGTATGGGATGTGACAACTTCTCACCAGACGACCGTTGGGGAACCTTCTGGGGGGCATCAGCAGGATGGGTACTCTCTGAGGAATCCTGGATGAAGAAACTTGGCTTTGTCAATCTTCTCAAGCTCCGTGCTTCTTATGGTGAGGCTGGTCAGTCTTCTACTGGTGCAGGCCGTTACCCATATCAGAGTATCTATGGTTCAGCTACCGGTTACGGTTTCGGTTATAACGGAACTTTTGTGAATGGCTATGCTGAGAGCAAGACCGGTAATGCCAACAGTAAGTGGGAAATCTCCAAGATGGTAAACCTCGGTATTGACTGGAACCTCTGGAACAGCAAACTCTATGGTAGCTTCGATGTCTTCAAGGAGTGGCGTTCTAATATCCTGGTATCCCGTTCAACCGTGCCAGAAACCATACTTGGTGTGCCTGTAGCACAGGATTCATATGGTAAGGTTGAAAGCCGCGGTTACGAACTCGTTCTCGGACATCGTGGCAATATCGGCAAGGACTTCAAGTACTTCATCGAGGGGCAGCTTACCTTCAACACCAACAAGGTTACCGATATCGATGAAACTGCACCAGATGTAGAATGGCAGCGCAAGGCAGGTCATAGAATCTATGACAACACTTCGGTAGCCGAACTCTATGAGCAGGCTCAGACAGGTACCAACCGTGTGGGTGGATGGAACATCTATAAGTTCGACCAGTGGGCTTCAGATCCAAACCTGATTGCAACCTCTCAGCAGGATGCCATCGACCATCCGGAAAAGTATCCATACAATAGTTTCTCTAATGGAGCACAGCAGTTGGGTACAGCGGTGTTCAAGGATATCAATGGTGACCGCGTGATCGACTCAAAGGATATGGTACCAGATTCATACACCATCATTCCTGAGATGATTCCTACCTTCAACTTCGGTTTCGAGTATAAGGGCTTCGATGCCCGCATGATTGTGAATGCTTATCTCCGTCGCTCTGTATTCCTTTCACCAGCTATCAGCTACAGTGGTTGGAGTAACATGGGTACCCACGAGGTAACAAAGGCTTGGGGTTACTATACTGACGACCCTTCTGATCCTCGCAACGTGAATGCTACTTATCCACGTCCTGTTTGGGGGGGATTCGATGCAGTTGATTCAGAACGTGCTACAGGTTCTTATCAGAACAATATTTGGGTACGCAACGGTAACTTCTGGTCTATACGAAATATCGAGGTGGGATACTCTCTGCCATCTAAGTTGATTTCTAAGTTGTGGATGACTAAGTGCCGCGTTTACTTCAGCGCTTACAATATTGCCACCTTCAGCAGTCTGCCAGATGATGTTGACCCAGAGAAGCCATTGAGCTACTGCTGGTGGTATCCAAAGACAAAGTCATTTACATTTGGTATTAACATTGGTTTCTAATCAGTTTTATCAAAAAGAATTATGAAAAAGCTTTTATTAGTAAATATATCGTTGGCGATGCTGACTGTAGGAGGTATGACCTCCTGCAGCGACATCCTCGATAAGGAAGTCGACTTGACTTATACCGATGAGAACATCTACAGCAACTACGACCGTACCCGTGGTGTCTTGGCAAATGCCTATAGCTATTTGCCTGATGCCTTTGCGGGATATACCGATGGTCAGTTCCGTGCTGCTTCTCGTGACTGTATGACCGATAATGCCCTCTCTAAATGGAATGTGCATTACTATCACAGTGTGTTGAACGATTCATATGATGCCAAGAACCACTGGTTTGCTGAGAATTATTGGAGCAACGATCTGAAGGGTATCCGTGTCTGCAACGACTTTATTTCAAAGGCACGTGAGAGCGTCATCGGAAATGCTGAGAAAAGCGGTGACGACAATAAACTCTGCGACCGTTACAAGGCAGAGGCGCGTTTCATTCGTGCCATCCTTCATTTCGATATGATTGGCTATTTCGGTGCAGTGCCTATCGAGAATCATGTGTTGGATAATGCAGAGGCTGCTTCTATCACCCGTACTCCAGCTCCTGAAGCATTGAAATGGGTAGCTGATGAATGCGATGCCATCATCCAAAGCGGTGCGCTCCCATTCCGTTACAGCAATGAAAATGAGAACTGGGGACGTATCAATGGTGCTGCTGTCTATGCCTTGAAGTCAAGAGCATTGCTCTATCGTGCTTCTGCTCTCAACAATCCTACAAATGATGTTACCTGGTGGCAGGAAGCTGCTGATGCAGCCCTTGCTTTCATCAATGCCAATAAGAGTTCTGCCAATCCTTACCGTCTCTACACAACAGACGATAACAACCCTAACAAGAACTACTACGAGTGCTTCACTAGTACTCCTCACTTGAATTCTGAGTATATCCTCAGCCGCAGTGAGTGGAATACACGTGAGATTGAGATGTTCAACACTCCTTGTGGTTTCTCTGGTAATGTGAACTCTAGCGGTCGTGTAAACCCTACACAGAATCTGGTTGATTCTTACGAGACCATCAATGGTCTTCCTATCGACCAGGATCCTTCTTACAATGACCAGGATCCTTACAAGAACCGTGACCCACGTTTGGAGCAGACCATCTTCCATCAGGGAAGCATCTGGGGAGACAAGAGCCAGGATGAGGAGCGTGCCATTGATGTTTCTGTTGGCGGTAAGGACTACGAGACTATTCATGGTGGTACCTCAACCGGTTACTACTCTAAGAAGTTCGTTCACAATATGAGTTTCAAGAACCCTACCACTTATATCACAGCATGCCCTATCTTCCGCTATGCTGAGATTCTGCTCAATGCTGCAGAGGCATTGAACGAGGCAAAGGGTCCTGAAGCTGCCTACGACTATGTAAACCAGGTTCGTGCCCGTGTGGGTATGCCTGCTTACAAGGGTATGACCCAGGAGCAGCTTCGTGAGCGTATCCGCAACGAGCGTCGCATCGAGCTGGCTTTCGAGGATCACCGTTTCTTCGACGAACGCCGCTGGAAGTTGTTTGAAGGCAAGAGTGCTGCTACAGAGAAGAGTGAGCCACGCTACAAGCAGGTTTACAACATCTATAGCGTTGTTGTAACTCCAGACAAGAGTCAGGTATATACTTATCGCAACGATAATACCCATCCTACTCGTGCGTTCTCTTGTCCTAAGAATTATTACTTCCCAGTGCCTGATGACACTTACAAGAAGAATCCTAACTTAGGACAGAATGCAGGTTGGGAACTCTCTGATGCTCCTAAGAAGGACGACACCACTGAGGGTGGCGAGACTACTGAGGGTGAAACAACCGGCAAGTAATCTTTGTCAATATACATTATTATATTTTAGGTGAGGTCTATGGCGAAAACACCATAGACCTTCCTTGGTTTAAAAAAATCATATCTTAAACTTGAAATCGTATGAAGAAGTTATTACTTTCTGTCATGAGTCTGATGGCGATGAACGGAGCTATGGCTCAAACGGCTGTCGGCGAAAATGATCTGGCTAATGCATACGCTACCCAAACGATAACAGGGCGCATCGCGGTGCATGACCCTTCTATCGTGATGGATGTTACGGGCTCTACCACTAACCCTAAATATTATATCTACGGTTCGCATCTGGGCAGAGCCAAGACTTATGCTTCGGGCAACTATCAGATATGGAACACCTTCAAAACGGGTGAGGAGAATGCCGGAACCAGCAACAGTCTTTTTGCTGACGTGAATGGTAAATTAGTGAACTTCAAGGACGCTTATTCCACCCAAATGGTGAAGAAGGTGAAGAACTATAAGGGCGAGGAAGTCGATTTTCCTAACTTCGATGCCCATGCCTGGCAGGCGAAAGGCAATAATGTGAAAGGCATGCAGTGGGCACCAGACGTCATCTACAACAAGACCATGAAGAAATGGTGTATGTATATGAGTCTGAATGGCGACAACTGGTGCTCTACCATCGTGTGTTTTATATCCGACGACCTCGAGGGACCTTGGATTTATCAGGGACCAGTGGTATGCTCAGGCTTTTCGGGAAGATATGCCCACAATGGTTTCGCAGCCTCAGGTGACTGGAAGAATACCGACTTGGCGATTGCTACAGGTTGCACATCCCTGCCTCAGCGATACAACACGGACGAATGGAGTCCTTATGGTCCCAACTGTATCGACCCATGCGTGTTCTATGATGACGATGGCAATCTCTGGATGAGCTATGGCTCATGGTTTGCAGGCATCTTCATGATTAAACTTGACAAGGAGAATGGTCTTCGTGACTATACTTATACCTACCCATACCAGGTGAAGGGAGTAACAACTACAGCGGGAGCGGCAGATGCAAATGCTACCAGCGACCCCTATTTCGGCAAGAAGATAGCTGGTGGCTGGGGTGTTTCGGGCGAGGCTAGCTATATCCAGAAGGTGGGCAAGTATTATTATCTCTTTATGAGCTATGGCGGCTTGACGGCTGCCGGTGGCTATCAGATTCGTGTTTTCCGCTCTGAGAAACCTGACGGACCTTATAAGGACTGTCTTACTTCAACGGGCATTGATGCCATGTATGGCAAGTATATCCTCAATTTCGGTGGCGATGCCAAGTGCGACGAGGGTGTGAAACTCTTCGGCAACTACCAGTGGGAAACCATGCCTAATGCTGAACTGGCTCAGGGACATAATTCAGCCATCGTAGACCATAAGGGACGAGCACTCATCGTTTACCATACCCGCTTCTTGAACAGAAGTGAGGAGCATGAGGTTCGTGTACATCAGCTCTTCGTAAACCAGGATGGCTGGTTGGTTGCTGCTCCTTACGAGTTTAGCGGCGAGACTTATACCGATAATGATATTGCTACCCGACAGCTCTATGATGCAACAGAGGTAGCGGGCGATTATCAGATGATAGCTCATCCTTACCGTCAGAATACGGCAGCAATGGATTATGAGAAGCCTGTTACCATCCATCTCAATGCAGATGGTTCTATCTCAGGCGAGTATACCGGAAAATGGGAACTGGTGAGCGGTACAAGCTACATCAATCTTACCTTGAAGGGTGTTGCTACAGCCAATGCAGAGGTGAAGTTCAAGGGTGTGCTTACCGAGCAGACCATCGATTATACCAATATCAAAGCGCTCTGCTTTACAGCCCTCAGTTCTTCTGATGGTTTGGCTACATCAGGTGGTGCCAGCTTGCAGACTCGCGGTTTGAGTATCTGGGGAAGCAAGGCTGATGCCAAGGCGGCTATCAAATATACATTGGATAAGACCAGCGTTCCTTTCGCAGATGGTGCAACTTTGAATTCAAAGCCAAAGCTCCCAACAGAGGGGCATCTCGGTGCTACCATTTCCTGGAAGTCAAGCAATCCTTCTATTCTGACCGATGAGGGCGTAGTAAAAGGCAAGGGTAAGGTTACTATGACCATGACTATCAGCAAGGATGGTTATGAATATGCTAAGGATTATACCCTGAACATCGATGCTGAGGCTGAGGAAACGACTCCGGTTTACTATCCTGTTTCTGCACAGAAGAATACAACGAATGCCTATGCCACTAACCTGAGTCAGGATTATACTGTAAAGGCTGGTAATAAGGCACAGTTCAAGTTCTATAACTATACTGTAGGTACAGAGGCTTACAAGAGTTGGGTATTGGGTGTTTCTAACGTTGCTCATGGCGCTACTGGCTATAAGGAGTATGTGATGTTGCGTAATGATAACTGGGAGAATATTACCTGGGACAACACCGGATGTGTCAACGATTACAATTGGGATACATTTGCGAAGGATATGAATGGCTCATTGGTAGATATGACCGTGGAATATGCTGCTACAGGCGCATTCAAGATGACTGCTGTGATTACCACAACGGATAATAAGGTGTATCATTATTCATATACAAAGACTATTACAGATAAGCCGTCTGAGATTAACGTGTTCTTTACCGGTGAGAACTCTTACATCGACGGCTCAAGCCTTTCTACAGGCATCTCGAACCCTATCATCATTCAGAAGAAGAATGATGGCAAGTGGTTCAACCTCTCCGGTCAGCAGGTAGACAAGAGCTACAAGGGTGTAGTGATTGTAAACGGAAAGAAATTTGTGAACAAGTAATCCTCTTATATATAATAAGGTGTAATTATATGAAGATTTCTAAAATACTATTGGGAGCAGCAATGTTCATTGCTGCTCCTGTTGTAAAAGGTGGTTGCCAGATGATGGCACAGAATGCTCCGCAGGAACCGATAGTTGTAGATACTCCTTTTGTCCACGACCCCGTAATGGCGTATGAGAATGGCAAGTACTATCTCTACTGCACAGGTCATGGCATCACGCAGATGACCTCCACCGACCGCAAGCATTGGACCATCGTTCCTCAGGGCGTGCTCAAGAACAGCGAGATTCCGGCATGGACGCATGATAGTGTGCCAGGTTTTACCACGCATATCTGGGCTCCGGATGTTATCCGCTTCAAGAACAAGTGGTATCTGGCTTATTCCTGTTCTACTTTTGGCAAAAATACTTCTGCCATCGGCTTGCTGAGCAATACTTCCTTATCTGATAAGGATGGATGGAAGGATGAGGGCTGCCTCGTCGCCTCTAAGGGCGATAGAGACAACTGGAATGCCATCGATCCGAATTTCATCGTTGATGAGAAGGGGAACCCTTGGCTTACCTGGGGCTCTTTCTGGGATGGCATCCAGATGATCAAGTTGGATAAGAAGACGATGCATGTCAAGAAAGGCGCCAAGCCTCAGACCATCGCCCGCCGTCATGCCGTAGGCGATGCATCAGCAGAACCGAATCCTACTTCTAAGTTTGCCGGTACCAATGCCATCGAGGCTCCTTTCATCATGAAACATGGTGGTTATTACTATCTCTTCGTGAGCTGGGATTACTGCTGCCGTGGCATCAAGAGCAACTATCGTGTTGCCGTGGGCAGGAGCAAGAAGGTGGCTGGTCCTTATCTGGATAAGGAGGGTAGGGACATGCGCAATGGCGGTGGTACGCTGATTCTGGAAGGCGATAAGAAAGAATATGAGGCGATGGGTCATTGCTCTGCCTACTCTTTCCCTGATGGCGATTTCTTCTTCTGTCATGGTTACAGCGTGCCAAAAAATGGCGCCAGCATCCTGGTTCAGAAGAAAGTCAACTGGACGGAAGATGGGTGGCTGACGCTGGAATAGCCTCGATTTTTAAAACACGGACAAATTGAATTTGTCCGGCTCTTTGTCCGGTGGCTTGTAAGTTCTTGAAAATAAGAATCTTGTGAGGATGCGGGCAATTTGTCCGGACAAATTCAATTTGTCCGTTTGTTTTTTTTAGTCCTTTTGGGCTTGAAAACCTTGGGATATGATGCCGAAACCTATGAGATGCTGGGAAGAAACCTATGAGTTATGATGAAAGAAACTATGAGTTGTGGGGGAGAAAACTATGACTTATTTTTTTTAACAATTCAAGATGAGAAAACGAAAATGCGGAAAAAAGTCCCGATAGTGGTGCCAAAAGTTGCTTTTTTAGGCACTTTTTGCACCACTATCGGGCTTTTGGCAAATGAAACTTACTATCATGCGTTATCCTGCCTTCGATACACTCTATGCCATAGTATTTTAGCGTAGAAGAGACTGAAAGATACTGAAACTTGTAAAATAAGGCGTTCTGAATACCCCGAAACATGTAAAATAAGGCACTCTGATGAGTTAAAAACATGTAAAATAAGGCTTTCCTCATTATTTTTTCTTACCTTTGTTCGCCCCGAAAAAACAACGGGATTGGGTTGTGGAAAGGGGGAAAGAGAAAATAGAGATAAATATAAGAAATGAACAAATTAAAAGCTTTATTGGGTTTCGACCCAAAGACTACTACGGTCAAGACTGAGTTGGTTGCTGGTATGACTACCTTCCTGACCATGTGTTACATCCTGGCAGTAAACCCTACCATCCTTGCTACCGCAGGTATGGACAAGGGAGCTCTCTTTACTGCCACAGCCATCGCTTCAGCCATCGCCACCTTCCTGCTGGCTTTCATGGCAAAGTTGCCTTTCGCCCAGGCTCCTAGTATGGGACTGAATGCCTTCTTCGCCTTCACCCTTTGTCAGGCTATGGGCTTGACCTGGCAGCAGGCTTTGGCGGTGTTGCTCGTAGAGGGTATCATCTTCCTTGCCATCACCTTCCTTAATATCCGTGACAAAATATTGGAATGTATTCCGAAGAACCTCCGATTTGCCATTTCGGCAGGTATCGGTATGTTTATCGCCTTTATTGGTTTGAAGAATGCGGGCATCATTACTGCCAATGCGGATACTTTCGTGCAGCTCGGCAAGTTTACACCAGTCAGCATCCTGGGTCTCATCAGCATCCTGCTCTGTGGCTGTCTGATGGCGAGAAGAGTGAAGGGCTCCCTGTTTATCGCCATCATCATCTCTACCTTGATTGGTATTCCGATGGGCGTAACCCAGTTCTCTGACAACTGGATGCCGGTATCTACCCCTCACAGCATCGCTCCTATCTTCTGCCAGTTCGATTTCACCGGCTTCTTTACTCCTAAGATGTTCATGGTGGTTTTCTCGCTGTTGCTTGTCAACATCTTCGATACCATCGGAACAGTTCTGGGATTGGTTTCCAAGTTGGGTATCAAGGAGAATGAGAAGGGCGAGATTCCGGGTGTGAAGGAGGCGATGATGAGTGATGCCATCGGTACTACAGCCGGTGCATTGCTGGGTAGCTCTACCATCACCACTTATGTGGAGAGTGCTTCGGGCGTTGCCGAGGGTGGTAAGTCGGGCTTGACATCTTTCTTTGTGGGTTTGATGTTTATCCTGAGCATTTTCCTGGCTCCTATCTTCCTGCTGATTCCGAGCGCAGCCACCAGTGGTGCCCTGGTAATGGTGGGTGTATTGATGATCGATTCGTTCAAGAAGATTGAGTTGGAGGATATCTCCGAGTCATTCCCTGCCTTTATCACGATGATTACGATGGTACTCTGCTACAGTATTGCCGATGGCATCTGCCTTGGTATTCTGAGCTATGTATTGATCAAGATGATGGTGGGCAAGTTCAAGGATCTGAATCCTACGCTGTATATCCTGAGCATCTTCCTGCTCTTCAATTATGTTTTCGGTTAATTAAACGACAGATAAAAAACGAGGCGGCAAACTGCATCACGCAGGTTGCCGCCTTCTCTTTTCTAACTAACTTTCTTATCAACTATTCAAAATGTTATTACCTATATATGGATTCCAGGGCATTCTGCCCTGGATGTAGTCTGTTATTTCAATCTGATGATATTCAGCGAGCTGGCTGGAATCTCTACCGTAGCACCGTTCTTCTCTGTAGTTACGTAGTTTTCTACAGGATAGATGTTGGTAGGATTGTCGATGGTGTTCTCCTCCAGACCATTCTTGGCAGAAAGGCGGATGAGCTTGCCATTCTTGATTTCCTTGCCTTGAAGATTAATCTTCGCTGTGGTGTGCTCGGTGCTGGTGTTGGCAATCTTCAGGATTACTTCGCCCGTCTGTTCATCAAGTGTGGCTGTAGAGAAGATGCCAGGAAGGGTGTTTGCCTTCAACTTGGTAGAGAATATTTCCTTGCCATCCAACTTGGCGAAGATGCTGTCTCCTACAACTTTCAGCTCGATGTCATACCACTTGCCGGTCTCGATGCTGCCTGGGGTAGTAGCTATCTGACTCTTGGCACCATTCACGATAGACTCCACACCGTGCTGGGTATTGTTCCAGCCACCGAGGTTCAACCAGCAGTAGTTGTTCTTATCCACGTAGTTAAAGATGATGAGGAAACCCTCGTTTCCGGCATCCTTCTTCGCGCGTACCTTATATATATAGCCGTTGCTGGTAATCTCGCCTGGGTTCAGACGGATGCAGCTCTCTTCGTTGCTGGTCTGCTTGATGAGGCTACCCTCAGTCTTCCACTGTCCACGGATATCGGTAGGCAACTCCTGCAAGGTCATCGGCAGCGCCTTGCCGTTCTCATCGCTGTAGCCCTTGTCCTCGAAAGAAACCTGAGTGCCCCATGTTCCCATACCTACACGGCAGATAGCTGGCTTCACCTGGGTCTGCTCATATTTGTATGGATTCTCCTGGCTCACCTTCAGTACACGGGTACCGATGTTGTTTGCCATCACGTTCTGAACGTAGTAAGATGGAGTTCCGAATACCTTGTCTGATGTATACTGAATCATATCCGGTGCCCACATACGGTTGTTGAGGTTGGCGAAGATAGGAGCGTAGGATGCCATGGTCACGATGTCAGAGTTGTTCTCGATGCCCATCATATAGACAGCCTCACCGAGTGCAGCATCGAGTGAACCCATATTGCCGAAGCCCTGGGTTACGGCATATTCACCTACATAAATCTCGCTGCCCTTACGGTCGTAGTTATCATACTTGTTGAAGTTCTCGGCAAACCAGGCAGGATTTCTGTAGTAGTGCTCGTCGAGGAGTTCTACGCTCTCGTTGCTTTCCCACTTAGGATTGTCATCGCCCCAAGCCACCACGTTACCGATGAGGTGCATCTTAGGATATTTTGCCAGAACCGCATCCTTGAACTTCTTGAAGCGCTCGTAGTAATGGTCGCTCTGAGCCGCAGGATCCGGCTGGTTGTTCTCATTACCAATCTCCAGATACTCGATATTGTATGGTTCCGGATGACCGTTCTTAGCACGGAGCGCACCATATTTAGAGGTAACAGGACCGTTGGCATACTCCAGGGCATTCATGCACTCATCAATCCAAGGCTGGATGCTGTCTACAGGAGTCATACCGCCGTGCCACAAACCTACGTTTACAACATAGAGAGGCTTGGCGTTCAGATCCTCGGCAAGCTGCAGATACTCATCGAATCCCATACCGTCGCTGGTACGGTAGCGCCAGTTTACGTTCTTATGGCCCGGACGTTCCTCGATAGGACCGATAGTCTTCTCCCAATGGAAAGCATTCTCAGGAGATTCCTGTCCCTCTACGTAGCAACCGCCAGGGAAGCGGACGAACTTAGGATGGATGTTATAGAGAAGCTGAGCCAGGTCAGGGCGCAAGCCATTCTCGCGATTCTTGAAAGTAGGAGGGAAGAGGCTTACCACATCGAGAACGATGGTACCCTTTCCGTCGGCTACGAGTTCAAACTGAGCCTTGGCATCGTTTCCGTTGGCAGTCAACTCAGCCGTATATTTGGTCCACTTCTTGCCAACCTTGGCATTGAGGGTGGTTTCTGCGTAAACCTTGTCGCCCTTGGCGTTGGTGAGGCGAGCCTTCAATCCGCCCTTGTAGCTACCCTTAGCCCAGAAAGAGAGTTTATAGGTTCTGCCCTGCACGGCGTTGATTCCCCAGAAACCCTCATTGATGAGAGAGGCTGTAGCTGCAGGCTTGGCAGCGATGGTAAGCTGGAGTGCCTTGCCCTGTGCATTGTTGAGCAAACCCTTATTGATGAGTTGTGCATTGATCTTTGCACCTTCTTGAGCGGCAGTTTTCCAGGTAGGAATATTCTTGTCATCGTCTTCGAAAGAACGGTTGCTGATGAGTTCGGCATAGAGACCGCCATCTGCAGCATGGTTGATATCCTCGAAGAAGATACCGTAGAGGTTAGGAGATACCTTGATACCTGGGTTAGAGGCATCTACATTGATGGAAACCTGTGCGTTGGATGCCAAAGCAGAGGCCAATACTGCTGAAAGTAAAATCTGTCTTTTCTTATTCATTTCTTATTCTTAGGTTTGTTTGTTTACTTGTTGGTTGGCATGAAATCAAGCTAAGTCTGAATTCATGCCGCTATTAATACACAGTTGCAAAAGTACACAAAAAACACAAAGAAGAGGTGGACAAAAAGCGAATTATAGTGTAAAAGGTGGATTTTCTGATGAAAATCCACCTTTTTGTCGATTAACTTTGTGTATATTAGGCTTTGCGAAAGAATAGAAAGTGTTGGTAGACTTCCTGCGGAAGTTGGGAACAGAATTCGTTAAATTAACCAAAATCTAAAACTTGAACCAATTTGAACAAGGCGGTTTATAATTAAATTGTGTAACTTTGCATCCATAAATGAGATTCTAATTTCTATTATAAAATATGAATGACAGTTTAATTAATTAAAAATAATCAAACATGAACAAAAAACTTTACTTATTAGTTCTAGGAGCTGCTTCGCTAGCCTTACAACCAGTAAATGCTAGAAGCCAATTTACTAAAAAGCAAGTAGCGAAGGTGGTTAATGCTGATGTCGCAATTAGTCTTGCGACTTCAAGTGACTCTGAGCATACAGAAATTATTGTGCCTAATATCATCTCAGTTGTCAAGCCTGCTGATATGCCAGTAGTTTCTTTTGGCAGTAAGAAGGAAGACCAATTGCTTGGATGTGATCTTATTTATAACTCAGATTCGTTGAATGTTTTACCAACCCGAACATTCGATGAGAAGGGACGATTGGCTTATGTGAAATCACCTGATGGAAGTTATGAACGCTATGTTTATACTGAGGATCAGCAAGGCAGAACAGTTAGCGAGGATAAGTATGAGCATAAAGCTTCAGATGAGGCTGGCAAGGAAACACTTCTTTGCAGCAAGACTTATGGCTACGACCATCTTGTAGGCGATGATACCGATGGTAAGGCTTATCTGATGAAAGAGATAACTTATGGTGTAGATTATTTTTTTCAGATTCATTATATTTCTAAAATCAAAGAATACAACTGGTATGAGGCTGGAAACTGCTTCGTTCTTACCGGTCAAAAGAATAATATTAAGGTAACTGTTGAAATCAATGGTGACGTTTGTGAGGCAACAGCCTGGAAAGCAGAAGAATTCAAAGACGGATGGGGAAATTGGAGTAAAATCATAGAACAGGTGTGGAATGTGACAGACAATTCTACCATTCATAAAGACTATAGATTTGGTAGTTCTTCGGTGAGCGGAAACAAAAAAGAGGTGACTTCCGCAAACGGATATACTACTATCATCAATTATAACTATTCTGCAGACAAAGGAGGTTCATGGATTCTTACTGATAAAACGGTTAAGACAGATAATTATGATGATCCATGGATTTACGATGGTAAACATCGTGAATGTATCACCTATACCTATGATCGTGAAAAGAAGGAATTCATACAGAATCGTTATGATGCTTATGACTGGATACGTCAAAATCCGAACATCTTGCAATGGACTTATAAGTATGGTGGAGATATGACTCGTAGATTCTTGGAGTATGATGATGCAGGAAATCTCGTTAACTATGATGGTGTATATCCTTTTAAGGATGGAAGATATTGTTCTGAAATATATAAACATATAGGTAGCAGTTCTCAAGAATTGGATGAAATCACCTGGGTTTACTATGCTACCGATGGAAAAGAAGAAGCAAGATATAGATTATGTGATGTGGATGCTTCTAATAGACCAACCAAACCTCTCGAAATTTTCAAGAATGGTAAATGGGAGAAGTTTGCGATTCCTGATGAGACCTTTAAACTGGAATTGGGAGACTATGAACTCTGTCCTTACTATGAATTCAATAAGGACGGATATGTGACAAAAAATCAAAAATATGATAGTGATGGCGGTTATCTCTTGACTTATACTTATACAGAGAATGGGTATACAAGAAAGAGGAAAGATAGCTATAAAGGGCCTGATTCTTACGACATGAAAGAATGTTATATTGATGATAAAGGAACTTATCATGAAGTTGAGTTGGAATATGAGGATGGCGAAAAGAATTATGGACATAAGCGCTCTTTAACCTCTGATGGTATAGAATTTACTTATTCTTGGTCTTATGAAAATAATGACTTTGACCCAGAGCCACGTACGAGTGTTTTTCCTATCACAGTCGAAAATAATGGCGTCAGTACCACTATCTATCGTGATTTGCAAGATGGTAAGATTGTAGAAACCAGTAAACGTGAGGAGACAAATAATGAGAATGGAAGTACAACCATTACTTATGATAAGGTAGGCGACGAGTGGCAGCCAAGCAGTAAGGAAGAAAGCAGCTATGTTGCTAAGCCTCAGTTTGCATTGGTAATGCCAAGTTCTCCGGTAAAGGCATATAACAGTTCTGCTTATATCAGCGATATTGATTCTACATTCTTTGCAGATAAATCTGATTTATCTTCTCATGCCAACTATACATGGGATGCATCTTCGGATTCCTGGAAAGCCGATTATGTAAATGAATCGACATGTAACGTAGAGGGTAATACACTTAGTAACTACTCAGCACCCTATGGGCATGAGTAATCGTCTTACTGTTGTACTACAGCAAGAATTGCATTGAATTTAGAATTTCCGTTCTTCATAGCAGTTTCAGCAATGGAGTGCAACTTGGCAAAATCATCGGCACCGCTGTCTGTTCGGAAGCAACCGCTGACTTTCTGCTTTATCTTGATTTTCCTAACTCCCCGCTCACTGGCATTGTTCTCGTAAGGCACACTTGGATTGGAGAGAAAGGTAAATAGGTAGTCTTTGACTTTAAGGATACCCCTCTTGAATTTCTCAAACTCGTTATCTAAATGCGTGAGGCTTTCACCCAAGAGGTTCTTCATCTTTGTCTTCAGTACCTTTATCTTTCTAGAGGTAATGTTGTCCTCTCTTCTGAGATTTATAGAGTGTTCTATCAGATGGATGAATCTCCGTGACCAGTTCTGGTTTGGATCCAGTTCGTTCAGATACTCTGCATTCCTAAGAAGATGAGCCAGGCAGACCTGATGGTCCTTAACATTCATCTTGAAGTAGCTCTGATGTCTGTCAGTCACAAGTGTCGAATAGGGAAGTCCCTTTGGAAACTTGGAATCTATGGCCTTCTGACCTCGCGATTCTGACTGGAACACGTATGTAAGCAGGTCGTTCTGGAATATCCAGTTCCAATGCAGATGCTTTCCTACCGTAGCACCAGTTTCATCGGCTCCTACGACAGACGCTGTTTCCAGCCTCTTGCGTATTTCCTCATATGCACAGTCTGCCTTGCCGCTATTCTCTTTGAGTATGTTCTGTACTGTACCCTCACTTATATTCTGGCCGGACAGGTCGGATATAAGTTCTGCAATCCTTTTGAACGGAATACACTGCACTACATTAAGGTATGTCACCAGTGCACGGAGGTTGTCACCATACTTGATACGACAGTTGGGAGCTTCGCAGTTGTTTACGCAACCGCATTCACAGACCTTCTCGTAATACTGTTCCTCGCAGGTCTCTACGACCACCTTGATATCAACAATTTGTGTCTTACGGATCTTCTGGCATGGTATATCAATCAAGAGCCGACCACAGCATTTACAATAGACGGGTTCGTGCTTTACAATTACGTCTGGTTCTGCTATAGTCTGCAGTGTGTGACCCTTGTGGCCAGGCTGTCCACCGCTCGGCTTTCCGCTTGGCTTGCGAAGAGACTTTGTCCTGCGCAGCTCACGGGAAGCGATACTTTCTTGGGATGGAGGGATACTGCTGTTACTGCTGTTTTTCTCGGGCTTTCCTGGTGTACTTGATGTATCGTCATCAGCTCCCTCGAGTTCCTTGATGCGCTCTTTAGCAACGGCAAGTTCTGCCTTTGTGGAAGCAAGTTCTGTCTTTAGATTATGTATCTCCACGTCCTTCTGGTTAATGACACGGTTGAGGCGTCCGATCTCCTCAGTCTTCTCGGAGTCGGACTTCTCAAGTTTGCGCAGACGCTGGTTTATCTGGCGCAAAACAACATCTATGTCAGTACAGTCGCTTGCCATTTTTTGGTGCAAAGATAAGCATTTTTCTCCACATGGCAAAATCACGATTTACATCCCTTAACGCAGACTTTTGACTTACGGGGAATGCAAAAACGCATCTCCTGGCAGATAATCTGTTGAAAGGCGATAATAGACAAAGGAGACATGTTGGAGACACCATCGGAAAAGAACTCGTTAAATGAACTGTTTTAAACAGCCTACGTCCTCATCGACTCAATCATTAAAAAGTTTGTAATGATGAAGAAAATAAGCAAAATCAAGTTTATGCTTTATTAACGAGAAGTTTTCTATAGGGGTGCTGAGTAGTTACGCCAAGCCAAATAAATGTTTAATCTTCATAATCTTTGAAAGTTAAGCTTGTTTATAATCGTTATTCTCTAATTTTCTGTTATTCCAATTCCTTTATCTGCTTGAAGACATCTCTTACACGTTCTGCCTCTTTCGAGTTGCCTGCCTTGGCAAGATGCTTTTCGGCAGAAGTAAGATCGCCTTTCTGCAAATCGGTGCAGGCGGCATTGAGATTCGCTGTCTCATCATCAGGGAAGAGGCGGACGGCAATGTCGAATACCTCGTTAAACTCTGGCGAACCCGGCTCGTAAGTCTGTGCCACCAGGAACATCTCCTGCAGAGAAAGCTGCTGTGGTTTGGTCTTCAATATCTCTTTGGCCTCTTCGATGCTGAACGGACGAACCGTGTAGGTTACCGTATAGTCGCTATGACGGAGACGAGGATAGATATGATCCAGGATATAGCGGTAACTAGTCGGATGGAGCTTTCTGATCTTCAGGTCCTTATCGTCGGGAGCCAGCGAGGAGTTAGCTATCTCGAGAATTGCTTCCTTATCAGCCAGATGACTAGCCTGAATCTTCTTCTTGAATCCTTCCCAGTCTTCCGGTGTAGCCTGATAGGTAAAGAGCTTGCTGTTTAAGGTGTAGAGGCTGCTCACATATTTACGGAGGGCAGCTGCACGCTCGTTGGCAAGGCGCTTGTTGTTGGCATACGAACCATCAGGTGAAGCAAAACCATGGATATCAATATCTGTGATTTCAACGTTCTTGTCGTTCTTCACCAGGTCGATGGTGGAAGTAATCTTCTTCAGCTCAGTAGCATTCTCACGGAAGTTGGCAAGAATATAACTCTTGTTAACCACAAAGCTGAGATAGGCTTCACCCTTTTCGGCTCTCACCTTCTTGGCTTCCGCCTTCGGCTGCACGAAGAAATCCTTCGTAATCTTCGGTGTACGGTCGATATCCGCAATCAGCGTATTGTCCTGTTCTATCAGGTTGCCACATCCGCAAAGATCTTCTTTCACCGAGAGTTTGAACTTCTTCATCCATTTCTGATAAGGAACAGACTGGGCGAAGTAAACCTGCTGACTGGTCTTGTTCTTGCGGGTAAGAACCTGTGCCTGCGGATTCTTCTTGCTGTCGGCAAGTCGGCGGTATCTTACAGCCTGGTTTCTACCCTGGATGATGATAGGGTTGAGAGCGATAGAATCAGTTCCTACCATTACCGGTGTGAAAACAATCTGCTGCTCTGATTTCATCTTCAAATCGTTCAGATTCATACGGAAGGCAACGTCCATCCGGTTGCCGTTCTTGCGTGCTAAAACGCTTTCTACCTGAACCTTACCCCCTGCCAGCTGTTGAGCCTGAGCAGGCATGATGCCCTGAGAAAAGAGCATGCAGAGGGGCGAAATGACCGCATAAAGCTTCATTTTATCCATATTATGATTTCCCTAAATTTTTTTTGTATTCTGTCTAGTTATTACGTGTTTTTATTGTCAGTTTAAAACCACAGTTAAATTAAATTCTTAGAACACGTATATGAGAGATAGTGCGGCTTTTGTAGGGCCCACATAGTTGCGGTGGTCTTTGTCGAGACATTTTTCGCATCGTCCGTAAAGCTTGTAAGGACTGTAGGCATATCCCAAACCGATAGACCCTTCGAAATTGAGGTGCTTATTGAGTAGCCACTGGTAGCCGTAGGTGAGGCCTCCACCTACATACCAGCCTTCATAGTGCCTGCCCTCCAGAGTTTTCGGCAGGATGCCGAAGGGCATGTCAATGTTTTTAATGTTGTATTCACCGCCTAAGGCATGAATTCCGAAGAAATGGCCTCCAAACTTCTGGCAGGTGTACCATCTGTATTCTGGCATAACATTCCAGAATCTCATCTTCTTGTCGCCCGAGAACTTCCAGGGGTTCAGGGTACCGAAGAGTTGGAAGGTTGTTTTCTTGCCCGTGCCGATTTCGATGCCGGCGTTGGCAGATGTGGAAGCCCATCCCAGTAAGTTGGTCTTCAGAGCGACCTCCTGCGCTCGCGTCGTTGCCATTGAAAGGATCAGCAGCAGCAACATAGCTGATTTTATGAATGTTTGCTTCATCATATCTTTACTTTTATATTTGGTTTCGTTTATATTAAACTTAGCCTTCGTTTGTTAGTTGGTATCTATTTTCGGCTGCAAATTTAAGAGGAAATCCAATATGAAGCAAGAAAAAGTTTCAAAAAGGTTACATTTCTTTGTGCAAACGATTGCACGCTTTATGCAATCTGTTTGCGTACATACATCATAAAGCACATGATTATCGGCGTCTGCTTGCCGTCATTGGGAATCTATGTCTAAGATGTGGTTCTGACAGGATTCACAGGTGGGATATGCATACTTGCCCAAAGTGCGGGGGCAAGATGCAACCCACTGGCGAAGAAGAGTTTTGGACATGAAATCATAGTTTTTGGGACAGAAAGACGAAGAAAGCAAAAAGCCTGCTGGCTATAATTGTCAGCAGGCTTCTTTGTTATAATGTTCGCCCTTGAAATACAGTACTCTTGTGAAGAGGTAGTATGACTCCATTAAGGGTGAGCCTACGAGAGTTGAAGTTAGGCAGAATTTCCACACTGGCTTCATGGCTTCCCTTATACATGGTAATCCAGATTTGGGCAGAGATACCAATACCAGTAACACTCATACTTACTTGTGTAGTCCCTTTCTTGTCTGTTTGAATTTTGTATCCACTTACGCTTCCCTGAACCGTAACTCCACCAATGCCATTAGGTCCGGAGAAGGGTACATTGAAGGCAACCTGCACAACAGCATCGTCCTTATTGACGGAAACGAAATTGGTGTTGGAATTAACATAAGCAATCTGACCATACGGGAAAACTACCTTGTCGGCTTCCAAAGTAAAGGTTGTATCCTTAATAGCGTCCAATGCTTCATCCCAATATACACTATCTATCCGGTTTTGCAAATCGCGCTGTTCTTTCCAGAGAGTTTTCTGACGTGACTTCAGACCATTGACCAACTGCTCGCTGGCCTTGTTTTTTCCCCATTGATACCTATTATCTGACTGGTTTGACTGCGCACAGGCAAAGGCAGACATCAGACAGAAAACAAGTGAAATAAATATTCTTATCATCCTAGATCCTTTCCAAAATTAAATTCATATATTCAAAAAAGGGCTAGCCCCATAATCAGGACTAGCCCCCAATTTTAATTATTTTCTCAATGCAATGAATGTATCTTGAAAGCTGCATAGCACTTCAAGAAAGATTACTTAACCTCAATGTGCTTAACATCGTCTTTCTTCTCCTCCTTGGCTATCTTAGGAATCTCAATCTTCAAGACACCGTCACTGACCTCAGCGGAAATCTTCTCCTGATCAGCATCCTCTGGCAAAGCATAACTCTGAGAGTAGCTGCTGTAAGAGAACTCACGACGCAAGTAATGCTCTTCCTTCTCCTCCTTCTTCTCATCCTTGTTCTCGATGGATACATTCAGATAGCCATCCTTATCGATGTTCATCTTGACCATATCTTTCTTCAAACCAGGAGCTGCAACCTCCATCGTATAAGCTGTAGCACTTTCCTTGACGTTGACTGCAGGAGCTGTTGCGTTCATGCGTGGCATCAAGTTTGTATCAAAGAAGTTGTCATTAAACCAACTGTTCAACCAATTTGAAACACTGTTATTTCTACGAGCTAACAACATAATGTAAAACCTCCAAATTCTATTTTTCTCGTCCTCTCTTCGCCTTCCGGCTCAGTCGGGATTTCTCATTGTTTTTAATTTATCCTTTTTAATAACGATTGCTTCGGCTTACGAGGCTCAAGGATTTCTAGAAACCCTCAACTGTCATTACTTAGGGTTCTTGTCGTTCCCCTTGCCCTTTCGGCTTCGGCTTTCACTCTATGTAGGAGCAAGTTACGTGCCAACCCGGTTTGTAGATTTGGAGTAGACAGTTTTTGCCAATTTTGACTAAAGATTCTGCAAAATTGACAACAATGGATAATTAATTTAAACTTTACTGCTAAAACTTCATGCTTTTTAAACCTGTTTTTCAATCCATGCCATCAGTACCGCTACAGCATACTGTTGTTAAGAAACAGAAGATGTCTCTTGCAGAGAAAAGAGCCACTATGCATGGTGTTCAGACTTATTTGTCTGATGAAGACTATGAACTAAGATTAAGACAAAAAAGAGTTGTGAAGAGATATTACGTGATGCTTTAAAGCAGTATATTCAGGCATTTAAGTAAAATGTCTGCGAAGAGGTATCACCTTCTCGATGGAATATTAAGCAAGATGAGGATGTGTCATAAGTTTATGATTCACCCTCTTCTATTTGTTGAAAGAGATAGGATATGTCGCTGAAAGAGATAGGATATGACGCTGAAAGAGATAGGATATGTTGTTGGAAGAGATAGAATAAGTTGTTGGAAGAGATAGGATATGTTGTTGAGACAGTCAGTATCTTCGGTCGCACAACAGCTGTTGTGCGCTTGCATAACAGCTGATATGCGCATGCACAACACCTGTTGTGCATGCGGTAGCCAACTGTTATACACCAACTATTATCCAGACTTATGACACACCCTCATCGTTATATAAATCTCTCTCTATTTCTAAAGTGATTCATATATATATATATATTATGTATATCGTAGTGTTCTATTCTTACTTGCTCAAGCTAACAGAATGGCTCATGTTAGCCATTTCTGGAATTGAGTCTACTACGTGTTTCAAGAACATGCCCATGCAAAGAACCATACCTGAAAACATAACTGCGGCGAAAGCCATTGTAAAAATAGTCATCATAATTATTAACCTTTTTAAAATTTATTATTTGTTATTCCTTAAATGCGAGTGCAAAGTTAACACTTTTTTATCGAATAACGGCATCTTTTGCCGAGAAATATCATTGCAATATGTCTTTCTTGATATGGGTCAACCACTTGTTTTTAGCCTTAAAAATGACATTTTGCTATCGGATATGTTGTTTTTGTGGCAATAATTTATATATATCATTTTTCTCGCATTGATATGTGTGTAACAAGATAGGGATTCCTGTCAGATGATAAGAAAAGGGCGCTCCTTCCTAAAGGATAGAGCGCCCTTAACTTTTATATCTATATAGGTATTGCGCTATTTGTCTATTGCTTTATTGCATGCTTACAGCATTGATCTTCTTCATTGTCATTTCAAAAAGCAAAAATCCTTTTTACCCTTTTACTTTTTTTACTCTTTTACCTTTAAAAGTTTGTCTGTGTTTTTCCCGTGATGCCTGTTACCACGGCGATTCCATTGTCACGAATCTCCACCTTCTCATATTTGGCATCAACAATCACCTTGCCTTTTACTGTCATAACACCCCAATGTTTGGGTATCTGTTCAAAGGCGCAATAAGCACCGACAGGTTGCGCTATACTATGGTAGAGAGGTGGCACGATAACTTTGCCATCTACCTTCACACCCCATTTCTTTCCTGCTTGATATAATTCTACATGCCCTGCCTCCGACTTCTCTTGCATCAGCAATAACTCCTGTTCCTCTTGCTTTTTCCTGCGCTGCATTTCTCGCTCATAGACCAGTTTGCCAAGCCGAGGCATCGCAACCATCAAATTCTCGCTTTCTGTTTTGGGTTGATTGCAACCTATATAGGTCTTTTTCAAGCTGGAGTCAACGAAGTAATAATCCTCATGGCTGTCCATGACCACTATGCCACTGTCGTATAGGTCAGCGCACAACCAATATACATGAGTATGGTCGCCACGTAAAAAACAAACCTTTTCACTGTTATCTTTATGCATTCGCATAGAGCCGCCATCCTCCTCTTTATATATCCATTCCTGACAACCACTGGCTGTTGAGCGTCGAAAGTTGTAGATTAAATAATATCCATAATTCCATAGGTCATATTGGGAAGGACGAAAAGGTAAAGCAAAGTACTCGTAGGTACGAGATCTGAAGAGACCATTATATTCGACGAACTCCCATTTATTGATGGTGATGACCTCGGGAGCATCTTTCGCATGAATGTCCTCGTCTATGACAACTCTCGCCAAGAGGTCGTAGTAACATACAGTCTTTCTGCGAGGTCGGTAGAACAGGATGTTGCCATCCAACAGCTTCATGTCATAATAGTTGCCTGGTTCTATCACCTGTTCGCCTTGCCGGTTTACCACCGTCATCTTTCCATCAGGCAGCTTGATGATGGCAAAAT
>OHEJ01000018.1_pt1 | contig 114197 bp, 113 predicted proteins | sample 1567261 | NCBI WGS metagenome assembly OHEJ01 (sample SAMEA3879550, study PRJEB24766) | human gut metagenome | biome: human-associated habitat; feature: feces | place: USA | collected 1985/1987 | reverse complement strand
CGGGGCTACAGACCCCGTAGCCCGGAAAAGGTGCGCAGCACCGCCTCCGGGGAAATCCCGCCTATATCACCGCTATTGCCTCTCTAACCAACTCGCAATAAACGTCGCGATCTGAGGAATATTATTTAAATCCAACAGCGGAAGTGACGTCACGATGGGCACATCGCTGGCCACGGCGATCGTATGTTCATCAATCACTAGCTCTTCTATACGATGTCCGCTATTTTGCCGAAAAAGCAGGATCTTCGGCACAGGTTCATGCTTAAAACCCTCCACCAAAACGAAATCCAATTTGTCCGGATCCATTCTGCTTACCAGCCATTGAAGATCTAATTCGGGTTCATCTGGGGTTTCTGTCATCAGCGCCCAACGCTGCTTACTGGCGACAATGGTTTGTGAAGCGCCAGCTTTGCGCAACTCATAACTATCCTTGCCAGGTTTATCGACATCCATATTGTGATGAGTATGCTTTATTAGCCCCGGCCGTAATCCTTTAGCGCAGAGTTCAGGGATAAGGCGTTTTAATAACGTTGTTTTCCCGGTACCGCTCCATGCGGCGATCGCCAGTAAGGGGATCATGATGACTCCTGCATCTGCTGCAACTCATCCAACGTATTTACATTGATGAACGCTGATTTCACATCGCTGAAATTCACCGGGTGCCCACCTACTTGACGCATAAAGACCATCACCCGGCGTTCTCCATGAGTCAGATAAGTCTCCAGTTCCGTAATGATTTGACGATGAACTAATGCAACGGCGGGATGATCGCGCTCGCCATCGTGTACCCAAACCACCGGCGCTGAAGCTTTCTGTTGTACAAAACGCTCGACCAGAAAAGAGGGGATGAACGGCGTGTCGCAGGGGCAAAAAACAAACCATGGGCTATCTACCTGCTGCATAATGGCAAGCATTCCGGCCAGTGGGCCTGGAAAATCAGCTTGGGTATCGCGATAAACGGCATATCCGCTAGTATGCCAATACTCAAGATTGCGATTAGCGCTAATCACTAATCTGCCTACCTGCGGCTCTAATGAATCCGCAACGTGACGCCAGAGAGGACGACCATTCAGCAACTGCAATCCCTTATCAACACCGCCCATGCGCGTAGCTCTTCCACCCGCCAGCACGACGCCGGTTATTGCCTCGCTTTGCATATTAATATCGCCTCTTTCATTGTGGGATTGACCCTGTTAACTTGTCCCTATCAAGAGTAAGGAGCATGACTATGAAATGTAAACGCCTGAATGAAGTAATTGAGCTTCTCCAGCCAGCCTGGCAAAAAGAACCTGAACTGAACCTGATGCAATTCTTGCAGAAACTGGCGGCTGAAGCAGGTTACAAAGGTGAACTAGCCGATCTTTCTGATGATATTCTGATTTATCACCTGAAGATGCGTGATTCATCGAAAGAGGCTGTCATCCCGGGTATTCAGAAAGATTATGAAGAGGATTTTAAAACTGCACTGTTACGCGCGCGCGGTGTTATTAAAGAGTAAAAGGTTGTAAGTGCTGCCGCGAAACCGGCTACGAGATGATATCCTGAAGCATTCGTACGATTATCGGATGTCAGGATGCACGATAAGGCTTTTACTTTTCAGACGCTTCACCCGGATACCATCATTGATGGATTATTCGATCTGGGAATGCGGGTCGACTCCGGTCTGACCCCGCTTAATAGCTATGAGAACCGTGTTTACCAGTTTCAGGACGAAGATCGCCGCCGCTACGTGGTGAAGTTCTATCGTCCTGAACGCTGGTCTGCAGAACAGATCCTCGAAGAACATCAGTTTGCGCTTCAACTCGTAGAAGATGAAGTGCCCGTTGCCGCGCCGCTCTTATTTAACGACAGCACGCTACATCAACATCAAGGATTCTTCTTTGCCGTCTTCCCAAGCCTCGGTGGCCGCCAGTTCGAAGCGGATAATCTTGACCAAATAGAATGGGTCGGGCGCTATCTTGGCCGCCTGCACCAGACCGGTCGTAAGCAGCGTTTTAATGCGCGCCCGGAGATTGGCGTACAAGAATATCTGTTGGAACCACGTCAGGTATTCGAACAGGCGACGCTTATTCCATCTGGCCTGAAGGCTGATTTCCTGGGGGCGGCTGATAAACTCATCGATGCCGTCAGGGCGCAGTGGCACGGGCGTGCGGATACGCTTCGTCTACATGGCGACTGCCACGCCGGCAATATCCTGTGGCGCGATGGTCCGCTGTTTGTTGATTTAGATGATGCCCGCAGCGGCCCGGCGGTACAGGATCTCTGGATGCTGCTGAATGGCGATAAAGCCGAACAGCGCATGCAGCTGGAGACCATCATTGAGGCTTATGAAGAATTCAGTCCGTTCAACACGGACGAAATCGCTCTCATCGAACCTTTACGCGCCATGCGTTTAGTTTATTATCTGGCGTGGCTGCTCAGGCGTTGGGACGATCCTGCTTTCCCTATAAATTTCCCATGGTTAACCGGGGAAGATTATTGGCGCGGGCAGACTGCAACATTTCTTGAGCAGGTGAAGGTTCTGCAGGAACCCCCTCTTCAGTTAACGCCAATGTATTAATGTGATATATCAGGAGAGAAATAATCATGAAAAAAATTTGGCTGGCGCTGGCTGGTATGATTCTGGCTTTCAGTGCATCCGCTGCCCAGATCACCGACGGCAAGCAGTACACCACCCTTGATAAGCCGGTTGCAGGTGAACCTCAGGTCCTTGAGTTCTTCTCATTCTACTGCCCGCACTGCTATCAGTTTGAAGAAGTGCTGCACGTTTCCGACAATGTACGTCAGAAACTGCCTGAAGGCACCAAAATGACCAAGTATCACGTTGAATTCCTGGGCCCGTTGGGTAAAGACCTGACCCAGGCGTGGGCTGTGGCGATCGCGCTGGGCGTTGAAGATAAAGTAACCGCGCCGATGTTTGAAGCGGTACAGAAAACCCAAACCGTGCAGTCCACTGCCGACATCCGTAAAGTCTTCGTTGATGCGGGCGTTAAAGGTGAAGATTACGACGCGGCATGGAACAGCTTTGTGGTGAAGTCTCTGGTCGCCCAGCAAGAGAAAGCCGCAGCCGATTTACAGCTGCAGGGCGTTCCGGCGATGTTTGTTAATGGTAAATACCAGCTGAACCCGCAGGGTATGGATACCAGCAATATGGACGCGTTTGTTTCCCAGTACGCAGATACTGTGAAACAACTGGTTGAAAAGAAATAAAAAAAAGCCGGTCACTGACCGGCTTTTTTTATCGACTCTATAGTCACGACTTTTCGTTACCCTGCATAATGTCAGTGAGCTGACGATCTTTTTCTTCCCAAAGCCCATTCAGCCAGCGCTGGAAACCGCGCTTAAAGTTTTTATCATTGACGTAATCACCGTGTAGTTCCTCGCCAATCGGCACCAGATTAATACGTACCACGATACGCGTCAGGCGGCCGCTTAACATATCGTAAAACGGCCTGGCATTATTATCCGGATAGCACAGCGTAACGTTCAGTAGCTTATCGAACTGTGCGCCGAGGACGTTTAACGCCATCGCAATGCCCGCAGCTTTAGGCGGCAATAGGTTGTGGTAAGGCGAGCGCGTCTCGCGCTTCTTTTCAGCGGTAAACCTTGAACCTTCAACAAAATTGACAATGGTTGTCGGATGAGAGCGGAATTTTTCACATGAGCGGCGAGTCGTTTCGACGTCTTTACCGCGACGTTCCGGGTGGCGCAGTAAGTAGCCGCGCGAATAGCGGCGCATAAAAGGCATATCAAGCGCCCAGCAGGCCAGGCCGATAAACGGTACCCAGGCCAACTGCTGCTTGAGGAAGTATTTATTCATCGGGATATGCTTGCGAAACAGAACGCAGAGCACCACGATGTCCGCCCAGCTGTGATGGTTGCTGATAAGCAGATACCAGTTCTTTTTATTCAGCCCTTCCAGCCCCTGAATATCCCATTTCAACCATGGGTTGAGATGCAGCAGCAGCGCCAGTCCTTCGCACCAGCAATACATCATAAAATTGCAAAAAACGGAAATAGAACGCCATACCGCCGGGATAGGTACCAGCAGTTTAATCAGTCCGGCGATGATAATCGGTACGGAACAGATAATGGTGACTAAGATGGTAAGGGCGATACTCAGCGGGAGCGTTATCGCAGCGAGTAATCTCGACATAGTTAGTTTATTCAGAAAGTTAGGCCGGCAAAGAACCTTCTTAAGCCGCGCAAGAGGCTGATTTTACCAGAAAACGCGGTAAATAACGGGTCTTACCAGAACAGAAAAAAACGCGAATCTTATATCCACATGGAACATTGAGTCATCATGAATTGCATATAGCCTTGGGGGAAGATTTAATTCTTTGATATATAATGAGTTATAAGATGACATATTACATGGCTTAGGCTTTTTTGGCTGAGGCGATAAAACTATACACAAAGTTATCCACAGATAATATTGTGCAGCGATTCCCCTCTGCGATGAATCTTTTCGGCTAAATGCGGGAAAAATTCAGGATTTCATGCCCGTCTGTGGCATCCTTTACCCATAATCTGATAAACAGGCACGGAAATTATGGTTCAGATCCCAGAAAACCCTCTCATCCTCGTCGACGGCTCCTCTTACCTATATCGGGCTTACCACGCCTTCCCACCGCTAACCAATAGCGCCGGGGAGCCTACCGGTGCTATGTACGGCGTGCTGAATATGTTGCGTAGCCTGATCCTGCAGTATCAGCCGACGCATGCCGTCGTGGTATTTGATGCCAAAGGGAAAACCTTCCGTGACGAATTGTTTGAGCATTACAAATCACATCGTCCGCCGATGCCGGACGATCTACGTGCGCAGATTGAACCGCTGCACAAGATGGTGAAGGCGATGGGGCTGCCGCTGATGGCGGTGCCTGGCGTTGAAGCGGATGACGTTATCGGCACGCTGGCCCGCGAGGCGGAAAAAGTGGGCCGCCCGGTACTGATCAGCACCGGTGATAAAGATATGGCGCAACTGGTGACGCCGGGCATTACGTTAATCAACACCATGACCAACACTATCCTCGGCCCGGAAGAGGTCGTGAATAAGTACGGCGTACCGCCGGAACTGATTATTGATTTCCTCGCGCTGATGGGCGACTCCTCGGATAACATACCTGGCGTCCCGGGCGTTGGGGAAAAAACGGCGCAGGCGCTACTGCAGGGTTTGGGTGGTCTGGATACGCTCTATGCAGAACCGGAAAAAATCGCCGGGCTGACCTTCCGCGGCGCGAAAACGATGGCGGCGAAGCTGGAGCAGAACAAAGAGGTGGCCTACCTCTCTTATCAACTCGCAACGATAAAAACCGATGTTGAACTGGATCTGGGTTGCGAAGAGCTGTTAGTTGCGCAGCCGGCGGCAGATGAACTGCTGGCGTTGTTTAAGCAATATGAATTCAAACGTTGGATCACCGATGTCGAATCCGGCAAATGGCTACAGGGGAAAGGCGCTAAACCAGCGGCGAAACCAGCTGAAGCCGCGGTAATTATGGAAGAAGAGATCGCCGCGACGCTCTCTTCTGAGCATTATGTGACAATCCTGGATGAAGCGACGCTGGTCGAATGGATTGCCAGATTGAAGAAAGCGCCGCTATTCGCTTTTGATACCGAAACGGATAGCCTCGATAACATTTCCGCCAATATGGTGGGTCTGTCATTCGCGATTGAGCCTGGCGTCGCGGCTTATGTGCCGGTGGCCCATGATTATCTCGACGCGCCGGACCAGATCCCACGTGAACGCGTGCTGGAGCTGCTCAAGCCGCTGCTGGAAGATGACAAGGTGCTAAAAGTAGGGCAAAACCTGAAGTACGATCGCGGCATCCTGGCCAACTATGACATTGAACTGCGTGGTATTGCCTTCGACACCATGCTGGAATCCTACACCCTCGATAGCGTCGCGGGTCGACATGATATGGATAGCCTGTCCGATCGCTGGTTGAAACACAAAACCATCACCTTTGAAGAGATTGCCGGTAAGGGGAAAAATCAGCTCACCTTTAATCAGATCGCGCTGGAAGAGGCCGGGCGTTACGCCGCGGAGGATGCTGACGTGACGCTGCAACTGCATCTGAAGATGTGGCCGCAACTGCAGCAGCATGAAGGTCCGCTGAATATCTTTAAAAATATCGAGATGCCGCTGGTGCCGGTGCTGTCGCGGGTTGAGCGCAACGGCGTGAAAATCGATCCGGCGGTGCTTCACGCGCATTCGCAGGAGATCGCTAAGCGTCTGGTTGAACTGGAACAACGCGCCCATGAAATTGCCGGTGAGGAGTTCAACCTCTCTTCTACCAAACAGTTGCAAACTATCCTGTTTGAAAAGCAGGGCATCAAGCCGCTGAAGAAAACGCCTGGCGGTGCGCCGTCGACTTCTGAAGAGGTGCTGGAGGAACTGGCGCTGGATTACCCGCTGCCGAAGGTGATCCTCGAGTATCGTGGGCTGGCGAAGCTTAAATCGACCTATACCGATAAGCTGCCGCTGATGATTAACCCGAAAACCGGTCGTGTTCATACTTCGTATCATCAGGCGGTGACGGCGACCGGGCGTCTCTCTTCGACCGATCCTAACCTGCAGAATATTCCGGTACGTAATGACGAAGGTCGTCGTATTCGTCAGGCGTTTATTGCGCCTCAGGACTATCTGATTGTGTCTGCCGACTATTCGCAGATTGAGCTGCGCATCATGGCGCACCTGTCGCGCGATGAGGGGCTGCTGAAGGCGTTTGCGGAAGGTAAGGATATTCACCGCGCCACCGCGGCAGAGGTATTTGGCTTACCGTTAGAAAGCGTCAGTAATGAACAGCGCCGTAGCGCGAAGGCGATTAACTTCGGCCTGATTTACGGTATGAGCGCATTTGGTCTGGCGCGTCAGCTGAATATCCCGCGTAAAGAAGCGCAGAAGTACATGGATCTCTATTTCGAGCGCTATCCGGGCGTACTGGACTACATGGAACGTACCCGCGCGCAGGCGAAAGAGCAGGGCTATGTTGAAACGCTGGAAGGGCGTCGTCTGTATCTGCCGGATATCAAATCCAGCAATGGCGCCCGCCGCGCGGGCGCGGAACGTGCGGCGATCAACGCACCGATGCAGGGAACGGCGGCGGATATTATTAAGCGGGCAATGATTGCCGTTGATGACTGGCTGCTGAGCGAAAAACCGCGCGTGCGGATGATCATGCAGGTGCACGATGAACTGGTGTTTGAAGTGCACAAAGACGATCTGGATAGCGTATCGAAGAAGGTGCATGAGCTGATGGAAAACAGCACCACGCTGGCGGTGCCGTTATTGGTGGAAGTCGGTAGCGGTGAAAACTGGGATCAAGCGCACTAAGTGGGCAATCTGTAAGGCTCTTTTTTGTAAGTTAGCAACATAACTTATAGATTTTTGTGATGGTCATTTGAATTTGTTATGTAAATAGTGAAAAAAAACTACAAAAAGTGCTTTATCCATAACCGAAAGAAGAGTAAAGTTATTCGCGTAGGGTACAGAGGTAAGATGTTCTATCTTTCAGACCTTTTACTTCACGTAATCGGATTTGGCTGAATATTTTAGCCGCCCCGGTCATTTATGACCGGGGCGTTTTTTATTGCGCGAAAGAAAAGTTTTACGCGCTGACAACCGCGTAAAATGAACGTCCGGATAGGGCGCTGGGCGCCATTATCCGGAAAAAGCGGGGGTTACTCTGCGTCTTCGGCGGCTTCTTGCGGCGGGATGTCGTTAAACCAGCTATCCAGCTTCTGACGCAACTTATCCACGCCAGATTTTTTCAGCGAAGAGAAAGGCTCAACCTGGATATCGCCATTGAAGGCCAGTACCGCTTCACGCACCATATTGACCTGCGCTTTACGCGCGCCGCTGGCGAGCTTATCGGCTTTGGTTAGCAGGACCAGCACCTGTATATCGCTTTCTACCGCCCATTCGATCATCTGCTGATCGAGATCTTTCAGCGGATGACGGATATCCATCAATACCACCAGGCCTTTCAGGCACAGACGTTTCTCAAGATACTCACCCAGCGCCTTCTGCCATTTGATTTTCATCTCTTCCGGCACCTGCGCGTAGCCATACCCCGGCAAGTCGACCAGGCGTTTACCTTCCGCAACCTCAAACAGGTTGATAAGCTGGGTACGACCCGGCGTTTTTGACGTACGTGCCAGGCTTTTCTGATTAGTCAGCGTATTAAGGGCGCTGGATTTGCCCGCATTTGAGCGGCCAGCGAATGCCACTTCGATTCCGGTATCGGATGGAAGATGGCGGATATCAGGCGCGCTCGTGACAAAATGCGTCTGTTGATAATTCCAGTTGGTCAAGACTGTCGTCTCCGTAAAATCAGGCTATGGCGGGGATTATACCTGAAAGGCAGAAAAAGGCTGTTTTTACCGCACGTCGGCGTTGTAAGTAAAAACCATGAGCTTTGTGAGACATTGTCCATAAGGACTATACGAAATTTGTGAGAAAAACCTGACGTCAAATTCATAGATTATCGTTAAATCATACTGTTACAGGAAACTCTATTCCCTTAAGCAGGCTTTTCATCCTACAGGTGGTTGTCGATTTCCGGCAAAACGGTAAAGTAGTGGGCAAAGGCGAGGATGCCGGAGGATTACGACTCAGGACGAGGGGTCAGGAGCGCCAGGAGGCGAAGACCGGGATTGTCAGGATGACAAACGTCTGGAGACGTTTTAAAAGGGAAAGGGATAGAACAAGGACCGTTGGAAGCTAAGGGAAAGACAGGGTAAGTCGATAGCTGACATGGAAAGTGGAAACCCGTTAAGGGTTGTGAGTGCGGAAAAAGGCGACAGATTAATCTGTCGCCTTTTTTCTTTGCTTGCTTTCTGCTAGATTCCGCCTCAATTCTATACTGAAGAAAACTGTCTGAAGATCACACATCATGAAAAAACCGGCATCCGCATCGCGCGGTAAAGCACGTGGTAAGTCGCGTGAAGAGTTGAACCAGGAAGCACGCGACCGTAAACGTCAGAAAAAACACCGCGGCCATGCCGCAGGCAGCCGCACCAGCGGCGGCGATGCTGCTTCAGCAGGCAAAGGCCGCAGCCAGCAGCAGGACCCACGCATTGGCAGCAAAAAACCGATCCCGCTGGGCGTGACAGAAAGCACCCCGGCCGTTAAGCAGCACAAACCGAAGAGCGAGAAACCTATGCTTTCACCGCAGGCTGAGCTGGATTTGCTGGAGAATGATGAGCGCCTGGACGCGCTGCTGGAACGTCTGGAAGAGGGCGGTACCCTGAATGCTGAAGAGCAGGCTTGGGTCGATGCCAAACTGGATCGTATTGACGCGCTGATGCAGCAGCTTGGCCTCTCCTATGACGACGACGAGGACGAGGAAGAAGAAGAGCGTCAGGAAGATATGATGCGTCTGCTGAAGGGTGGAAACTAACGTTTGCATCCCATCGGATTCCCGGTCCTGCTTATAACCCTTCTGGTTATATGTTATCTGCTGTGGTTATTCGTTAAACTAAGACGGTTGTCGCGGCGTCAAAAATGGCTGCGCAACCGGCTCATGACCCGAGGTGCGGTTGGGCCGGCACGGCGTACCCGTCGGCGGCATCATCGGAAGGAGTGAGCATGTCTGAGCAGTTAATCGACTGGGATCTGGCCCTTATCCAGAAATATAACTATTCCGGGCCGCGATATACCTCGTATCCCACCGCGCTGGAGTTTTCTCCGGCGTTCGGCGCTGCTGATTTTGCCGCCGCCGTGGACCGCTACCCGCAGCGGCCGCTGTCGCTGTACGTCCATATCCCGTTCTGCCATAAGCTCTGCTATTTTTGCGGCTGTAATAAGATTGTCACCCGCCAACAGCATAAGGCTGACCAGTATCTTGATGTCCTTGAGCAGGAAATTATTCACCGCGCGCCGCTTTTTGCCGGCCGCCAGGTTAGTCAACTGCACTGGGGCGGCGGTACGCCGACCTATCTCAACAAAGCGCAAATCAGCCGCTTGATGAATCTGCTGCGCGGGCACTTCAGCTTTAACGCCGATGCGGAAATCTCCATCGAAGTCGATCCGCGTGAAATCGAACTGGATGTACTGGATCATTTACGATCTGCAGGGTTCAACCGTTTGAGCATGGGGGTGCAGGATTTCAATAAAGAAGTGCAGCGCCTGGTGAACCGTGAACAAGATGAGGAATTCATCTTTGCGCTGCTGCGTCATGCACGTGAGATTGGCTTCACATCGACCAACATCGATTTGATTTACGGTCTGCCGAAGCAAACGCCGGAAAGCTTTGCCTTCACGCTGCAGAAAGTCGCTGAACTGAATCCGGACCGTCTGAGCGTATTTAACTACGCGCATCTGCCTACGCTATTCGCTGCGCAGCGCAAAATTAAAGACGCGGATTTACCGAGCGCAGAGCAGAAGCTGGATATCCTGCAGGAAACCATCGCTTCGCTTACCGACGCTGGCTATCAGTTTATCGGCATGGACCACTTTGCCCGCCCGGACGATGAACTGGCGATTGCCCAGCGCGAAGGCGTGCTGCACCGCAACTTCCAGGGGTACACCACTCAGGGCGATACCGACCTGCTCGGAATGGGTGTGTCGGCGATCAGTATGATTGGCGACTGCTACGCGCAGAACCAGAAAGAGCTGAAACAGTATTATCAGCAGGTTGATGAAAGCGGCACAGCGCTGTGGCGGGGTATTGCGTTGACCCGCGATGATTGTATCCGCCGGGATGTTATTAAGGCCCTGATTTGCAACTTCCGTCTTGAGTTCGCGGCGGTTGAAGCGCAGTGGGATCTTATCTTCAACGATTACTTTGCCGAAGATATGAAATTGCTGGCACCGCTGGCGAAAGATGGGCTGGTGGATGTGGATGAAAAAGGAATACAGGTCACGGCAAAAGGCCGTCTGTTGATTCGTAACATCTGTATGTGCTTCGATGCCTATTTGCGGCAGAAAGCGCGCCTGCAGCAGTTCTCTCGCGTTATTTAAGCGAATCCCGGTGAGCCAACTCACCGGGTGTTCATTTCGCCGCTAAGACCGGTGTTATTCCATTCCCAGCTCTTTTAGCTTCCGCGTTAACGTATTTCGCCCCCAGCCCAGCAGACGAGCGGCTTCCTGCTTATGCCCTTGCGTATGACGTAGCGCGGTGGTGAGCAATGCACGCTCCATCTCCGGCTGCGCTTCTGATAGCAGGTTTTGATGACCGGAACGCAGGGCACGGTCAGCCCATTGCCCCAGCAGCGTCGCCCAGCTATCCGGTTGGATCTGCGTTGGGCTATCGGGAATCGACGTTTCGAACAGCTCGGACGGCAGATCCTGGGTCAATACCTCCTGGCCTGCTGCCATCACCGTTAGCCAGCGACAGGTGTTCTCCAGCTGTCGCACGTTACCGGGCCAGGCCAGTCGCGTCAGCGCCGCTTCCGTTTCCGGATGCAACTGCTTGGCTTCGACGCCCAGTTCGCGGGCGGCAATCTGCAGGAAGTGGCGCGCCAGGCGCGGAATATCTTCCCGGCGTTCGCGCAGCGGCGGCAAATGCACGCGAATCACGTTCAGGCGATGGAACAAATCTTCACGGAATTTTCCTTCCTGCACGCGTAGCTCAAGGTTCTGGTGGGTCGCGGCAATAATCCGCACATCGACTTTCACCGGCGCATAGCCGCCAACGCGATAAAATTGGCCGTCAGCCAGCACGCGCAGCAGTCGCGTCTGAACATCCAGCGGCATATCGCCAATTTCATCAAGGAACAGCGTACCGCCATCGGCCTGCTCAAAACGCCCCTGACGGACGGTATTGGCGCCGGTAAAAGCCCCTTTTTCATGGCCGAACAGTTCCGATTCAATCAAATCTTTCGGAATGGCCGCCATGTTAAGGGCGATAAACGGCGATTTGGCGCGTGGACTGTGGCGATGCAGCGCGTGGGCGACCAGCTCTTTACCGGTACCTGATTCGCCGTTGATCAGTACGCTGATTGAGGAGCGTGACAGGCGGCCAATGATGCGAAACACATCCTGCATCGCCGGCGCTTCGCCAATAATATCGGCCGTCGGGCTGCTGACCGGCGTATTACGCGGCTGCTGCTGCTCCTGATAATGACTAATCGCACGGTCAACCAGCGCCACCGCCTCATCAATATCAAAAGGTTTCGGCAGGTAATCAAAGGCGCCCTGCTGATAGGCGCTGACGGCGGCATCGAGATCCGAGTGCGCGGTCATAATGATGACCGGAAGCATCGGATGGCGTTGTTTAATCTGCTTTAACAGCGCCAGACCGTCCATCCCAGGCATGCGAATGTCGGAGAGTAAAACGTCCGGCGTTTTGGTGGTGAGGGCATCAAGCACCTCATTGCCGCTCTCAAATGTGGTACAGCTTAGACCCGCTCCGGTGAGTGCGCGTTCAAGCACCCAACGGATGGAGCTATCGTCATCGACTACCCAGGCTATCCCTCGTTGCATAAACACCTCTATTTCCGAATAGGCAGGTATACCGAGAACTCGGTATGGCCAGGCCAACTGGTAAATTCAATTTTGCCGGAGTGCTGATCGATAAGACTGCGGGCGATAGAAAGGCCAAGACCGGTACCGCCTTCGCGGCCGCTGACCATGGGGTAAAACAGCGTATCCTGCAGATGGGGTGGGATACCGGGACCATTATCTTCCACGTCGATACGCGCCGCCAGACGGTAACGTACGCCGTGGAGCGTGAGCTGAAAGGCGGTACGGGTGCGCAGGATGATTTCGCCGCCTTCGGGCCCCAGGGCCTGCAGCGCGTTGCGCACGATATTCAGCAACACTTGCTCGATTTGTTCCGGGTCGTGGGCCAACTCTGGCAGGCTCGGGTCGTAATCGCGGATCAGTTTGACGTTATCCGGCAACTCCATGGAGACCAGCGCCACCACGCGCTCCGCGACTTTATGAATGCTTTCCGTGATATGCATACCGGGATGCTGCGGCCCCAGCAGGCGATCGACCAGGTTACGTAACCTGTCGGCCTGTTCAATAATCACCTGGGTATATTCCATCAGCGCGGGATCCGGTAGCGCTTTACTCAATAGCTGCGCCGCGCCGCGCAGGCCACCGAGCGGGTTTTTAATTTCATGCGCCAGACCGCGCACTAAATCGCGCGCCGCCACCTGCTGAGCATGCTGCAGCTGTTCCTGGCTCAAACGACGCTGATTATCCATCGGCGACATCTCAAGCAGGATATAGCCTTCAGGCAGGCGCTGAGCGGTGAGGGAGAGAATGTGCGAGCGGCCGTCAATCACCAGCGTCACTTCATTATCCGTGAAGCCCTGACCCGCCTGCAGGCTTTCCTGCATCAGGCCAATGTTTAACGAAAAGTAGCTCAGCAATTCTGGCAGCGGCGTACCGAATAATTTACGCGAACTTTGCGCCAGTAACTGCTGGGCAGCCGGGTTAGCGTAATGCACCGCGAGGTCGTCATCGACTAATAAGATACTGTGGATCAGCGAGTTGAGGATCTGCCCAGCATCGGGCTGTGTGCCTGTTGCCATCTGACAGTCTCCTGAAATGGTTGCACTATTTTAGTGCAGTATAGCTTTTTATTGGTAAAAAGCGCGAGAGATCAGCGTGTTGCTGGAGAAAAAAGCCCATCCTGAGATGGGCTGAAAGTTTCCACGGCAACAAAACATCCCTGGTATCCCGTGCCACAACACGGGAACACCATGGATTTACAGCAAAATCAGACGCTGTAGTACAGTTCGAACTCAACCGGGTGCGGAGTCATACGTACGCGGTCGTTTTCTTCAATGCGCAGGGCGATGTAAGCATCGATAGCTTCGTCAGTGAAGACGCCGCCTGCGGTCAGGAACTCGCGGTCTGCGTCCAGAGCCTGCAGGGCTTCTTCCAGAGAACCTGCAACCTGCGGGATTTCTTTCGCTTCTTCCGGCGGCAGATCGTACAGGTTTTTGTCCATCGCATCGCCAGGATGGATTTTGTTTTTAATACCGTCCAGGCCGGCCATCAGCAGTGCGGCGAAGCACAGGTACGGGTTGGCAGCCGGGTCCGGGAAGCGCACTTCGATACGACGCGCTTTCGGCGAGGCAACTACCGGAATACGGATGGAAGCAGAGCGGTTACGGGCGGAGTAAGCCAGCATAACCGGCGCTTCGTAACCCGGGACCAGACGCTTGTAGGAGTTAGTGGTCGGGTTCGCCAGGGCGTTGATCGCTTTAGCGTGCTTGATAACGCCGCCGATGTAGTGCAGCGCTTGCTCAGACAGGCCCGCGTATTTGTCGCCGGAGAACAGGTTTACGCCGTTCTTGGACAGGGACATGTGGCAGTGCATGCCGGAACCGTTATCGCCAAACATTGGTTTTGGCATGAAGGTCGCGGTTTTACCGAAACGGTGAGCGACGTTGTGTACAACATATTTGTAGATCTGAATTTCGTCCGCTTTTTTGGTCATGGTGTTGAAGCGGGTGGCGATTTCGTTCTGACCTGCAGTTGCCACTTCGTGGTGGTGAGCTTCAACAACCAGGCCCATCTCTTCCATGATCATACACATGGTAGAACGGATATCCTGAGAGGAGTCTACCGGCGGAACCGGGAAGTAACCGCCTTTCACGCCCGGACGGTGGCCTTTGTTGCCGCCTTCGTATTTGGTAGAAGAGTTCCATGCGCCTTCGATATCGTCAATGGCCACGTGGGAACCAGAGATGGATGCGCCAAAGCGGATGTCGTCGAACAGGAAGAATTCTGGTTCCGGCCCGAACAGCACGGTGTCGGCGATGCCGGTGGCGCGCAGGTACTCTTCAGCGCGCTTGGCGATAGAGCGCGGGTCGCGGTCGTAACCCTGCAGGGTGCCTGGTTCCAGGATATCGCAGCGGATGATCAGCGTCGGTTCTTCGTAGAACGGGTCGATCAGCGCCGTGGTGGCATCCGGCATCAGGACCATGTCGGATTCGTTAATAACTTTCCAACCGCCAATCGAGGAGCCATCAAACATTTTGCCTTCTTCAAAGAATTCGGCATTTACCTGATGGGAAGGAATCGTGACGTGCTGTTCTTTACCTTTGGTATCGGTGAAGCGCAGATCGACAAACTTCACTTCGTGCTCGTTCAGCATCGTCAAAACGTGTTCAGCGGACATACTTAAACTCTCCCGGATTGGTCATTGTCGTCGTGGTAACGAACTTCTTACTGCTTAAAAGTGGCATTGTTGCCTTAAAAAATATAAAGCGAAATCTGTGCCAACTTTTAAAAGTACGGTAAAACGCTGTATCATGCGCACCATAGTGCAAAAGGACTGCACCATGATGGAGATAATGCACCAAAATAGTGCTTCAATGTGAACGTTGAGCACCATTTTGGTGCAATTTTTATTACGGTGCCCTTTTATCGCTCCGTGAAAGCGGTCACAAACAAACTCTGCAATACTTGTTTGCGGAGGATCTTTGTGATCCTGTTCAGTCCTTCGCTTAATACGTGTACAATAACGCGCTATTTCTAATGCCTGAGGCAAAGTTGTGATCGAAAATCTGCGTAATATCGCCATCATCGCGCACGTCGACCATGGTAAAACTACCCTGGTTGATAAGCTGCTACAGCAATCCGGTACGTTCGACGCACGTACTGAAGCACAAGAACGTGTGATGGACTCCAACGATTTGGAGAAAGAGCGTGGGATTACCATCCTCGCTAAAAACACTGCAATCAAATGGAATGATTACCGTATCAACATCGTTGATACCCCAGGGCACGCCGACTTCGGAGGTGAAGTTGAGCGTGTTATGTCCATGGTTGACTCTGTGCTGCTGGTGGTTGATGCCTTTGACGGCCCGATGCCGCAGACGCGCTTTGTTACCAAAAAAGCGTTTGCTCACGGTCTGAAGCCGATCGTGGTCATCAACAAAGTTGACCGTCCGGGCGCGCGTCCGGATTGGGTTGTCGACCAGGTATTCGACCTGTTCGTTAACCTCGACGCGACCGACGAACAGCTGGACTTCCCGATCGTTTACGCTTCCGCGCTGAACGGTATCGCGGGTCTGGACCACGAAGACATGGCTGAAGACATGACCCCGCTGTACCAGGCGATTGTTGACCGTGTACCGGCGCCGGACGTTGACCTTGACGGTCCGCTGCAGATGCAAATCTCCCAGCTCGACTACAACAACTACGTTGGCGTAATCGGCATTGGTCGCATCAAGCGCGGTAAAGTGAAGCCGAACCAGCAGATCACTATCATCGATAGCGAAGGGAAAACCCGCAACGGTAAAGTCGGTAAAGTACTGACTCACCTGGGTCTCGAGCGTATCGAGAGCGACGTAGCCGAAGCCGGCGACATCATCGCGATCACCGGTCTGGGCGAGCTGAACATCTCCGACACCATCTGCGACCCGCAGAACGTCGAAGCGCTGCCGGCACTGTCTGTTGATGAGCCGACCGTATCTATGTTCTTCAACGTCAACACCTCTCCATTCTGCGGTAAAGAAGGTAAGTTCGTTACCTCTCGCCAGATCCTGGACCGTCTGAACAAAGAGCTGGTGCACAACGTTGCGCTGCGCGTTGAAGAAACCGAAGACGCCGATGCGTTCCGCGTTTCTGGCCGTGGCGAACTGCACCTGTCCGTTCTGATTGAAAACATGCGTCGTGAAGGTTTCGAGATGGCGGTTTCCCGTCCGAAAGTTATCTTCCGCGAAATCGATGGCCGTAAACAAGAGCCGTTCGAAAACGTAACGCTGGACGTCGAAGAGCAGCACCAGGGGTCTGTCATGCAGGCGCTGGGCGAGCGTAAAGGCGACCTGAAAAACATGAATCCAGACGGTAAAGGCCGCGTACGTCTCGACTACGTGATCCCAAGCCGTGGTCTGATCGGCTTCCGTTCAGAGTTCATGACCATGACTTCCGGTACCGGTCTGCTGTACTCCACCTTCAGCCACTACGACGATGTTCGTCCGGGCGAAGTGGGCCAGCGTAACAACGGCGTACTGATCTCTAACGGTCAGGGTAAAGCGGTTGCGTTCGCACTGTTCGGCCTGCAGGATCGCGGTAAGCTGTTCCTCGGCCACGGCGCTGAAGTTTACGAAGGTCAGATTATCGGTATTCACAGCCGTTCTAATGACCTGACGGTAAACTGCCTGACCGGTAAGAAACTGACCAACATGCGTGCGTCCGGTACTGACGAAGCAACGGTTCTGGTTCCGCCGGTTAAGATGACCCTGGAGCAGGCTCTGGAGTTCATCGATGACGACGAACTGGTAGAAGTTACTCCGACGTCTATCCGTATCCGTAAACGTCACCTGACCGAGAACGACCGTAAACGCGCTATGCGCGGTGCGAAAGAAGAGTAATTTACCCTTCTTGCTGCAAGCTAAACCCCGCCACAACGGCGGGGTTTCTTTTTGGGCGCTTTTCACGCCGTCGATAGTCAAACCTCTTCTTTCCCGCTACAGTTAATCTTCAACGGCGCGGAAGGAGACAAAAATGCTCTATATCTTTGATTTAGGTAATGTGATTGTCGACATTGACTTCAACCGGGTGCTCGGAACGTGGAGCGATTTGACCCGCATCCCGCTGGCGACGCTAAAGCAAGACTTTGTTATGGGCGATGCCTTCCACCAGCATGAACGCGGGGAGATCAGCGATGAAGAGTTTGCCGCTGCAATGTGTCATGAAATGAACATGCCGCTGAGCTATGAACAGTTTGCCCACGGTTGGCAGGCCGTTTTTGTCGCCTTGCGTCCAGAAGTCACCGACATTATGCAAAAACTTCGCGACCAGGGGCACCGCGTGGTCGTACTCTCGAACACCAACCGTTTACATACCACTTTCTGGCCAAGCGAATATCCACAAGTGCGTGCTGCCGCAGATCATGTGTATCTTTCGCAAGAGATGGGGATGCGCAAACCCGAAACGCGTATCTACCAAAGCGTGCTGCAGGCGGAAGGATTTTCGCCGCAAGATGCGGTCTTTTTCGACGATAACGCCGATAATATAGCTGGGGCTAACCAGTTGGGGATCACCAGTATTCTGGTCACGGATAAGGAGACCATCCCCAACTACTTTGCGAAGCAGCTATGCTAAAAAGCGTTCATCAAAAAACCAAATACCATACCAGGCCGCTGGTGGCCTGGCTTAAGCTGCTGTGGCGGCGAATTGAAGAAGACAACATGACGACGTTGGCGGGGAATCTGGCCTACGTGTCTTTACTTGCGCTGGTACCGCTGATCGCCGTGGTTTTTGCCCTGTTTGCCGCCTTTCCGATGTTCTCTGACGTCAGCGTGCAGATCCGCCATTTTATCTTTGCCAACTTCATTCCGGCGACCGGCGATGTCATTCAGGGATATATCGAACAGTTTGTGGCGAACTCCAGCAGGATGACGGCCGTCGGCGCCTTTGGGTTAATTGTCACCTCATTACTGCTGATGTATTCGATTGATAGCGCGCTGAACACCATCTGGCGCAGCAGTCGGACGCGGCCAAAAATCTATTCATTTGCGGTCTATTGGATGATCCTGACTCTCGGGCCGCTGTTGGCTGGCGCCAGTCTGGCAATCAGTTCCTATCTTCTCTCACTACGCTGGGCCAGCGATCTCAATAGCGTCATTGATGATGTACTCCGTATATTCCCGCTAATCTTATCGTGGGCGGCGTTCTGGATGCTTTATAGCATTGTGCCCACCACCCAGGTACGCAATCGCGATGCGGTAATCGGCTCGCTGGTGGCGGCACTGCTTTTTGAAGCCGGTAAAAAGGCTTTTGCTTTATATATCACCATGTTTCCGTCATACCAGCTGATTTATGGCGTGATTGCGGTAGTACCCATTTTGTTTGTCTGGGTTTACTGGACCTGGTGTATCGTCTTGCTTGGCGCTGAAATAACTGTCACTCTCGGTGAATACCGCAAACTCAAAAAAGAAGAAACAGAACAACCATGATTGCATTAATTCAACGCGTATCCCGTGCAAGCGTTACCGTGGAGGGTGAAGTGACGGGTGAAATCGGTCCGGGACTGCTGGTGCTGCTGGGCGTCGAGAAAGACGATGACGAACAGAAGGCCAATCGTCTGTGTGAACGAGTGCTCGGCTATCGCATTTTCAGCGATGCCGAAGGGAAAATGAATCTTAATGTCCAGCAGGCGGGCGGCAGCGTGCTGGTAGTTTCGCAGTTTACGCTAGCGGCCGATACCGAGCGCGGCATGCGCCCGAGTTTTTCCAAAGGCGCGGCGCCGGACAGAGCGGAAGCGCTGTATGAATACTTTGTTGAGCGCTGCCGCCAACAAGAAATGAATACTCAGACCGGGAGATTCGCTGCGGATATGCAGGTCTCGCTGGTAAACGATGGTCCCGTGACCTTTTGGTTGCAGGTATGAGTCAGCTTCCGGGCAGGCTGCGGGTAACAAAAGAGAGTACAGCTATGTATCACCTTCGTGTACCGCAAACAGAAGAAGAGTTAGAAAGCTATTATCAGTTCCGCTGGGAGATGTTGCGTAAGCCGCTGCATCAGCCTAAAGGGTCCGAACGCGACGCCTGGGATGCCATGGCGCATCACCAGATGGTCGTCGATGAAGAGGGCAATCTGGTTGCCGTCGGCCGGCTGTATATTAATGCGGAGAATGAAGCCTCGATCCGTTTTATGGCCGTTCATCCTTCCGTTCAGGATAAAGGTTTAGGCACCCTTATGGCGATGACCCTTGAGTCAGTCGCCCGTCAGGAAGGGGTGAAGCGGGTGACCTGTAGCGCCCGTGAAGATGCGATGGAGTTTTTCTCTAAGCTGGGCTTTGTGAACCAGGGGGAAATCACCACGCCGACAACGACGCCGATTCGCCACTTCTTGATGATTAAACCCATTGCTTCACTGGATGATATCCTGCACCGCGGCGACTGGTGCGGCCAGCTGCAGCAGGCCTGGTATCAGCACATTCCGCTGAGCGAAAAGATGGGGGTGCGCATTCAGCAGTATACCGGGCAAAAATTTATCACCACCATGCCCGAAGCGGGGAACCAGAATCCGCACCATACGTTATTTGCCGGCAGCCTGTTTTCGCTCGCTACCTTAACCGGCTGGGGGCTAATCTGGTTAATGCTGCGCGAGCGGCACCTTGGCGGCACGATTATCCTTGCCGATGCGCATATCCGTTACAGCAAGCCTATTAGCGGACGCCCGAATGCGGTGGCCGATTTGGGCTCGCTAAGCGGCGATCTCGATCGCCTGGCGCGAGGGCGTAAGGCTCGCGTGCAGCTTCAGGTCGAACTGTTCGGTAACGATAAGCTGGGCGCCGTTTTTGAGGGAACCTATATCGTACTGCCCGCGAAGCCGTTCGGTTCGTATGAAGAGGGCGGGAACGAGGAAGAGTAACCCGCCTCCGGCATTATTATTGGCCTGGCGTTTGCGTACGCCAGGCGATATCGCGCATCGCCTGCTTTGCCGCGAGGCTTATCCCGCCTAACTGAAAGAAACCGTGAATGACGCCCAGATAGCGCTGGCAGGTGCTTTCTATCCCTTGTGCTATTAACCGCCGGTACAGCGCTTCTCCCTCATCGCGCAAAGGATCAAATTCGGCCGTCAGGATATGAACCGGCGGCAGCCCGTTAAAATCTTCGCGCCACAGCGGACTGGCTTCCGGATGGGTAGCGGGTGTGGCCGCTAAATACATTTCGTAGCCGCTAAGCAGCGTATCCCGGGTAATGATGTAATCCTCGCCGTTGCTGGCGTAGCTTGCCATGCTGGCGGTAGCGTCGAGCATAGGGTAAATCAGGATAAGCTGCGCAGGTTGCCATACTCCCGCCGCTTTCAGGCGTAGCGCTGTGACCAGGGCGAGGTGGCCGCCGGCGCTGTCGCCGGCCAGCGTGATGCGCGCGGCGTCAACGCCAAGCCGCTGCGCATACCGATAGATAATGTTGGCGCCTCGTTCCGCATCATCGTGCGCCGCCGGAAAAGTGTACTCCGGCGCCAGACGGTACTGCACGGCGATCACCCGGCACCCACTGAACCAGGCAAGCTGGCGCAATTGGTTGTCATGGGTGGCAAAGTCGCCGCTCACAAAACAGCCGCCGTGGTAATACACAATGGTGGGTAGCAAGCCGTTGCTTTTTGGCGGCGAGACGACGCGCAAGGTCATGCCATCGAGCGTGATGTCTTCAACCTGTACACGCGTTTCCGTTGCCCCAGCGAGAACGGCGCTGGCGAGATAGCCGTTTCTCCGGTCATCAATACTCTGTTCTCGTGCTGATGGCCGCCCCGCAGCAATAAACTCCTCAACCAGCGAAGCAATACCTTTTTCCAACGTCATGGTAAGTCCCTTTTACTGGATTAATATCCAGTGTTATAGCCTGGTTTTTGCGAAAAAGATATACCGAATAAAGCCGCGATCGCATTGTGGAAAGCGGCTCGCAAAAGCGTATTTCTCAGCAAAGATCTGCTTCTTCTGTTGAACAATATCTGGAGAAGCAGGATCGGGATAAGGAGAGCATTTCCGGCGTGGTCACGCTATATGAATGATAACGAGCGACCTGAGTCGCCCGTTACAGGAGCGCAGAACTTACTCCCCTTCGCCGGGGAACATGAACGGGTTAATTGAGCTTCTGGCGAAGCCTTCCTGTTCCATGCGAGCATCGAGTACCAGCGAGGCTAAATCGTCGGCAACGGCTTCGACTTTCGGGTCCTTCTCCTGATACATAATCTTCAGGTAGCTCCCGCAGTCGCCGCAGCTTTCGGCTTTCACCGCCGCCTGCTCGTTATCCAGCGACCAGTAGTGCAGGTCGCGGCTCTGTTCGCAGTTGCTGCATTTTACGCGTACCACATGCCATTCGGTTTCACACAAGTTGCAGTGCAGATAGCGCAGCCCCTGAGTGGTGCCGATTTGCACGATGCTGGAGACCGGCATCGAGCCGCAAACCGGGCAGAACTGGCGATGCTCGCCGTATTCGGCGCGCGCTTTCCCCGGGATCAGGCTGGCCATTTGCGCCCAGTACAGCGACAGCGCGGCCCAGATAAACGGCGCTTTGTCGCTGCTGACCGAGGCGAAATCGGAAGCAAACAGCGCGCTGGCCATCTCTTCCAGTTCCGGCCCGGAGGCTTTTTCCAGGTTCTCGATAACCGACAGCGCCGGGCCGCTCATCTCAGGTTTCAGCTCGGCGATCAGTGAATGCAGCAGCTTGTGCCAGTGTTTATCACGCGGTAATACGTGAATATCCAGCGGCGGCTTGCCCTGATCGTTGGCCTCTTTAATGCGGGCAGTCAGATCCATCTGCAACGGATGGTCGTACAGCACCACTTCCTGCGCATGAGCGATCAGCGCGGCAAAGCGCAGGTAATCGCCCAGCGGGTTGTTGGCGGCCAGCTCGCGCAGACGCTCCGCGCGGCGGTTATAAAGATTCTTCAGTCTGGGGAACAGTAGCGGCGGAATTGCTTCCGCCGTGCGTTTCTCGCTCGAACCCAGCTCGTCTTGCGGGATTATGCGAATACTCATGCAGTCTATTTTTCCTGTTTCTGGCGGACTTCACGGTACCAGCGCGGGTGATGTTTCTTCGCCCACGTTTTGGTAACCCAGCCTTCCACCATCGCGGTAATGGTGCCTTTCACCCAGAGGGCGGCGTAGATATGCACCATGATAACCACAATTAACGCGACTGCGGCAAAAGAATGCAGCATCAGCGCGAATCGGATCACCGGGATTGAGAATGCAGGCGCAAAGTACGGACGCCAGATGATCACGCCGCTTACCAGCAGCAGCACCAGGAAAATAATCGCCGCCCAGAATACGCATTTCTGGCCGAAGTTATAACGCCCGGTATCGCCTACCTCCTCGTTGACGACGATCTTACGAATATTCTTCGCCCAAAAGATATCATCCCGATTGATTAGGTTGTGATGCCAGTAACGGAAAAACATGATGATAAACGACGCGAACATCACCACCCCGACGAACGGGTGGAGAATACGCGCCAGCTGCGGCGTACCGAGAATATGCATCAGCCAGTTAAACGACGGGAAGAAAAAGCCTAACCCGCTTACCGCCGCCAGAATAAAGCAGAAGGCGGTTATCCAGTGGTTGATGCGTTCCGGCGCCGTGTAGCGCACGATGGTGTCACGTTTTCTCATTTGCGCACCTCGTCTTTCTCTTCATGCAGGTTGTCTTCTTCTTCATCTGCGCGGTTCGGACCGACGCCGACGTAGTGGAAGATACTGGCTGCGAAGGTCGCAGCAAAGCCGACCGCCGCCAGCGGTTTCCAGATACCTTTCCAGAATTTCACCGTTTGGCTGATTTCCGGATTCTCTGGCAGACCGTGGTAGAGATTCGGTTTATCGGCATGGTGCAGCACGTACATCACGTGGGTGCCGCCAACGCCAGCCGGATCGTACAGACCCGCCTTGTCATAACCGCGGGTTTTCAGCTCTGCGACGCGCTCGCCGGCCAGCGTTTTCATATCCTCTTTCGAACCAAAGTGGATAGCGCCGGTCGGGCAGGTTTTCACGCAGGCCGGCTCCTGGCCGACAGTCACGCGGTCTACGCACAGCGTACATTTGTAGACGCGGTTGTCTTCCGGGTTCAGGCGCGGTACATCGAACGGGCAACCTGCGATGCAGTAGCCGCAGCCGATACACTGCTCAGACTGGAAGTCGACGATGCCGTTAGCGTACTGAATGATCGCGCCTTCTGACGGACAGGCCTTAAGGCAGCCCGGGTCAGCGCAGTGCATGCAGCCATCTTTACGAATAAGCCATTCCAGCTTGTCGTTTTGTTCCACTTCCGAGAAGCGCATGACCGTCCATGACTTGGCGGTCAGGTCCGCCGGGTTGTCATACACCCCAACGTTGTTACCCACTTCGTCACGAAGATCGTTCCATTCGGAACAGGCCACCTGGCAGGCTTTACAGCCGATACAGGTGGTAACGTCGATAAGCTTCGCCACTTCCTGCTGGTGGTCCCGCGCCTGAGGCGCGGGAGTGAAACCGTTAGTCGCGGAACGACGAATAATATCTTGCGATTGATAAGCCATAAGTCGTCTCCGTTACACCTTTTCCACGTTCACGAGGAAGGCCTTAAACTCCGGCGTCTGCGTGTTGGCATCGCCGACAAACGGCGTCAGCGTATTGGCGATAAAGCCTTTTTTCGCCACGCCTTCGTAGCCCCAGTGAATAGGAATACCGATGGTATCCACCTCTTTACCGTGAACCTGCAGCGTACGAATACGCTTGGTCACCACCGCCTTGGCTTTGATATAGCCGCGGTTAGAGGAGACCTTCACGGTATCGCCGTGGCCAATGCCGAGCTTATTCGCCAGTTTTTCGCCGATCTCCACAAACTGTTCCGGCTGCGCGATGGCGTTAAGCAGCGCGTGTTTGGTCCAGTAGTGGAAGTGCTCGGTCAGGCGGTAAGTGGTGCCGACGTACGGGAACTTCTCGGCCTTGCCCATCTGCTCGAGATCGCCTTTAAAGACGCGAGCGGCCGGGTTAGAGACCACGTTTGGATGCAGCGGGTTAGTCCCCAGCGGCGTTTCAAACGGTTCGTAGTGTTCCGGGAACGGCCCTTCAGCCATCTTATCGATAGCGAACAGACGCCCCATCCCTTCAGGCTGCATGATAAACGGACCGACGTCGCTGCCAGGGGCGGCGGCGCTGTAATCCGGAATATCCACTCCGCCCCATTTCGCGCCGTCCCATTTCAGCAACTGACGCTTCGGATCCCACGGTTTACCCTGCGGGTCCGCGGAGGCGCGGTTATACAGAATGCGGCGGTTTAGCGGCCATGCCCAGGCCCAGCCCAGCGTATTGCCGAGGCCTGACGGGTCGGCGTTATCGCGGCGCGCCATCTGGTTGCCTTCCGGCGTCCAGCTACCGGCGAAGATCCAGCAGCCGCTGGAAGTCGTGCCGTCGTCGCGTAGCTGTGCGAAGGAGCTCAACTGCTGCCCTTTCTTAACGATTACCGCGCCGGTTGCCGGATCGATGATATCCGCCAGCGCTTTACCGTTGCTTTCCATCGCCACTTCTTCAGACGCCGGCTCGTGCGGCGTGGAGTAGTTCCACGTCATGTTGAGCACCGGCTCCGGCGTTGGGCCGCCTTCTTCGGCATACATCTTACGCAGGCGGGTGAAGATACCGGCGAGGATTTCACCATCGGTCACGGCGATCCCCGGGGCGTCCGCGCCTTTCCAGTGCCACTGCAGCCAGCGGCCGGAGTTGACGATAGAACCGTTTTCTTCGGCGAAGCAGGTGGACGGCAGGCGGAACACTTCGGTCTGGATTTTCGCCGGATCAACATCGTTGGACTCACCGTGGTTTTGCCAGAAGGTGGACGTTTCGGTGTTGAGCGGGTCGATGGTCACAAGGAACTTCAGCTTCGACAGGGAAGCCACTACCTTGTTTTTGTTCGGGAACGAGGCGACCGGGTTAAAGCCCTGGCAAATATAGCCGTTCACTTTGCCCTGATTCATCATCTCGAAATACTGCAGCACGTCGTAGCTCTTATCCCACTTCGGCAGCCAGTCAAAGCCCCAGCTATTCTCGGCCGTAGCTTTATCGCCGAAGAAGGCTTTCATCATGGAGACGAAGAACTTCGGATAGTTGCCCCAGTAGTTCACCTGATCTTTCAACAGCGGTTTTGGCGTGTTGGCGCTCAGGTAGGTCTGCAGGTCGGCCTGTTTTTCATTAGGCAGCGACATGTATCCCGGCAGGCTGGTTGAGAGCAGGCCGAGGTCGGTCAGACCCTGGATGTTGGAGTGACCGCGCAGGGCATTGACGCCGCCGCCTGCCATCCCCATGTTGCCAAGCAGCAACTGGATCATCGCCATGGTGCGAATGTTCTGCGCACCGATGGAGTGCTGGGTCCAGCCTAGGGCATACAGGAACGACGCGGTTTTATCGTGCGCGCTGGTTTCTGCAATATATTCGCAAACTTTAAGGAAATCGGCCTTCGGCGTACCACAGATGTTTTCGACCACATCCGGCGTATAGCGGGAAACGTGCTGTTTTAGCAGATTCCAGACGCAGCGTGGATGCTGCAGCGTGGTATCGCGTTTGGCGAAGCCGTTTTCATCCAGTTCATAGTTCCAGCTGGTTTTGTCATACTGGCGTTTTTCGGCATCGTAGCCGCTGAACAGACCATCATCAAAGCTGTAGTCCTCACGCACGATCAGGCTGGCGTTGGTATAGGCTTCGGTGTATTCACGGTTGAATTTTTCGTTATTCAGCAGATACAGGATGACGCCCGACAGGAAGGTTATGTCGGTACCGGAACGAATCGGGGTATAGAAATCAGCCACCGACGCCGTACGCGTAAAGCGCGGATCGATAACGATGAGCTTGGCGCCGTTATGAATTTTGGCTTCCATCGCCCAGCGGAACCCCACCGGATGCGCTTCTGCGGCGTTACCGCCCATCACTACGACCAGGTTGGCGTTTTTAATATCAACCCAGTGGTTGGTCATCGCACCGCGACCAAATGTTGGAGCAAGACTTGCTACCGTTGGTCCGTGTCAGACACGCGCCTGGTTATCCACCGCCAGCATCCCGAGGGCGCGGGTGAATTTCTGCGTTAAATAGCCGGTTTCGTTACTGGAAGCGGAGGCGCACAGCATACCGGTGGTCAGCCAACGGTTAACGGTGGTGCCGGCGCTGTTTTGGGCGATAAAGTTGGCGTCACGGTCTTCTTTCATCAGCTTCGCGATGCGATCGAACGCTTCGTCCCAGCTGATTTGCTGCCATTTATCAGAACCTGGCGCGCGATATTCCGGGAATTTCAGGCGGCTTTCAGAATGGATAAAGTCCACCAGACCGGCCCCTTTCGGGCAGAGCGCACCACGGTTTACCGGATGATCCGGATCGCCTTCGATATGGAAAATGGATGCTTTGGCGTTTTTCGCACCGTCGCCGAGGCTATACATCAATAGCCCGCAGCCAACGGAACAGTACGTACAGGTGTTGCGGGTTTCGCGAGTACGCAGCAGTTTGTACTGCCGGGTTTCCGCGAGCGCAGTAGCCGGGGCAAAGCCCAGCGCTGCTGCCGTCGTGCCTGCCATACCGCCAGCGCAGATCTTAAAGAACTGCCTTCTGCTGACCTGCATGGTTCGCTCCTTGTTTCGACATTGTCACATGTAGTTATTTACTTTGCGGTGAAGGCCGCAAAGGTTCAGAATTGAGTTAATTTCCCTCGGTCCTGGAGGGATATAAAAACAGAATACCACATTGTGTGTATGCCTGTTCCAATACGGTTAAATGAAAGTGAATAAGAACCTTCCTGAACAAATCAAAAATGTGACAGATGTCACAGGTTATCGCCAGGTTACCCTCTGGAAACGTGAGGATTTGCAACATCCTCAGCCAGACGAGGTAGCAGAAGAGGTACCCGTCGCTCTGGTTTATAACGGCATCTCGCACGTCGTCATGATGGCGACGCCACGTGACCTGGAACATTTCGCCGTCGGTTTTTCCCTATCTGAAGGGATTATACAAAGCCGACAAGAGATCTACGGGATGGACGTGGTGCAGGCCTGTAACGGGGTAGAAGTGCAAATCGAACTCTCCAGCCGCCGGTTTATGGGGTTGAAAGAGCGCCGCCGGGCGCTCGCCGGGCGTACAGGCTGTGGAGTATGTGGCGTCGAGCAGCTAAATGATATCGGTAAGCCCGTTGAGCCGCTGCCCTTTAGCCAGACCTTTGCGCTCTCTCATCTCGATCGCGCGCTCAAACAGTTAAATGAGGTTCAGCCAATCGGCCGCCTGACCGGCTGTACGCACGCCGCCGCGTGGGTGCGCCCTGACGGCGAACTGGCGGGCGGGCATGAAGATGTAGGCCGTCACGTTGCGCTGGATAAACTGCTGGGGCGCCGTAGTGCAGAAGGAGAGGGCTGGCAGCAGGGCGCAGCCTTAGTCTCCAGCCGCGCCAGTTATGAGATGGTACAGAAGGCCGCGATGTGTGGGGTGGAAATTCTGTTTGCGGTCTCCGCGGCGACGACGCTGGCGGTGGAAGTCGCCGAACGTTGTAATCTGACGCTGGTGGGGTTCTGCAGGCCAGGCAGAGCGACGATTTATACTCATCCGCAGCGTCTTATTGCCGGTTAAATGTTGGTCAGTTTTTTTGAAAGATGACAGCAAATCCTTCCGCTTTTAGTTACGGGATGTGAAGACTATTATTTATCACATCAAGGCACGGTGCCTTATCCAAACAACTAAATGAAAGGGTTTATATCATGAAAAGCATCAAAACTTTTGTCGCTGTTATCGCTCTGGCCGCTTCTTTCGGTTCTTTCGCCGCGCAATCCGTGACCGCCACCGCCTCCACTATGGACGCCGCGGAAGCGAAAATCGCCGCTCAGGCGCAGGCTGCCGGCGCGTCTTCTTACACCATTACCGAAGCGTTTAACGGTAACCGCGTGCATATGACCGCTGAACTGAACAAATAAGTTAGCAACCCACTACCGTCGAAAGAGCGCCTCAGGGCGCTTTTTTAGTTTATACCCGCCAGGCGTAGCAACGCCGTCACCACCGCCGCGGCGATAATCACCACGATAAGCGGCATCTTGCGCCAGGCAAGGAACACGGCAAAACCGACGCCCAGTACCCGCGCCATGCCGGAAAAATGCTCGCCTTCATAAAAGGTGGTCGCCAACGCCACGGAAAATAGCAACACCGTCGCGGCATCAGAAAGCAGCGCCTGCGAGCGCTCGGAAAACGCTAAACGACTGCCAAGCTTTGCCCCACCCAAACGCATCAGATATGTGCCGATCGACAGAATCGCGATCCCGGCGATAAACAGCGTCATATTGCCCATTATTTTTTCCTCGCCAGTAAGCCAAACAATGAGAGCAGAACCGGTAATCCAACCGGCGCGAAGGGCACGGCGGCCAGCGAAATAACCGCGCCGCTGCAGGCGCGAATCAGTGTGGTACGTTTTTTAAAAGCCGGTACCACCAACGCCAGCAGGATGGCCGGGAATACCGCATCCAGGCCGATTGTTTCTGGAGCGGGTAACAATTTCCCGACCCCGGCGCCCAGCAGGGTACCGAGCGGCCAGATGAGCGCCACACCCAGGCCGCAGAGCCAGTAGGCGGCTTTCCGTTGCTCCGGGGTTTTCTGCGACAAGCCGAACACCACGCTCTCATCATTCATAATGTGGCAGCCGAGCAGGCTGGCGGCGCGTGCGCCGACCAGATCGCGCACGGTGACGCCAAAAGGAACGTGGCGGGCGTTCACCAGTAAGCCTGCTGCTGCGGCGGCGAGAGGGTTACCGCCGCTGGCGATAATACCGATAAACATAAACTCAGAGGCGCCGGCCAGCACCGTAATGGAAAGGACAAACGGCACCCACAGCGGAAAACCGTAGGCCATCGCTAATGAACCGTAAGACATGCCAACCACGCCGACCGCCAGGCATACCAGAACGATTGCTTTAATGGTGTCCCCACTGAGACAGGAAAATTTGTAACGCATACGCTTTAGCCATATCGAACGAATTTCCATTATAATGAACGCAACAGAATGGTTTTTCAAGACGAACGATTCGTTCGATATAAAATACGAGGAGCGGTGTATGACACAGCCCATCAGCGTAATTGCTAAAAGCCTGACGCGCGAGCGCTCGCGCACCGGACTCTCACTGGCGGAGGTGGCGCGCCGCGCCGGGATAGCCAAATCGACCCTGTCACAGCTGGAATCCGGTAATGGCAACCCTAGCCTGGAAACATTGTGGGCGCTGTGCGTGGCGTTGGATATTCCCTTCGCCCGTTTGCTGGAACCGCAGGCCAACCAAACCCAGGTGATTCGCCGCGGCGAAGGCACCAAAGTGGTTGCTGAACAGGCCAACTATCAGGCCATTTTGCTGGCGGCTTGCCCTCCCGGCGCGCGTCGCGATATCTATCTGCTGTTGACGCAGCCCGGCGCCGATCGGATCTCGCACCCGCACCCGCCCGGGTCGGTCGAACATATTATTATCACTCAGGGGCGCGCGCGCGTTGGCCTCACCGAAGCGCCAGAAGAGCTGGGGGAAGGGGATTACATCTGCTACCCGGCCGATCGGGAACATCTCTTTCAGGCGCTGGAGCCGGATACCCAGGCGCTGCTGGTGGCAGAGCAAAATTAGTCATAATCTGCGCATTTTATTCTGATGCGCAGAAGATTATTTCATTTCCCATTAATGAATGAGTGAATTATTTATTCACTCATTTTCTTTATTGTTTTTCCATTTTTGTTTCCTTCCGTTTTGCCTGAAAACATGGGATTGATGTCACTCTTCCTGCCGGAAGGGGTTCGTATACTTAATTCGTGACATTGGGGCCTATTATGTTTTTAGAAGAACGTAGAAAGCATATCCTGAAATATTTAAACGATCATGAGCGTGGTTTTGTTAATTATTTTGCTGCTTATTTTAGTGTTTCAAAAGAAACCATTCGCAGTGATTTAAATATTCTTGCAGAAATGGGGTTGGTGCACCGTTGTTATGGCGGAGCGATTATTTCCCGGCACAATTTAAAGGCTGAACTTATTTCTGAAACCGGTGATAGTTTCGGCGTGCTGCTGCAGCCGATTAACCATCGGAAACCTACGGCGAGCGGTCAGCAGAAAGGAAAATCGATGAACGGCAAAGTGTGTGTATTCGGCTCATTTAATGTGGATATCGTGGCCCGAGTGGAGCGTTTTCCGCGCGGCGGGGAATCGCTACTGGCGCTCGCCAGCAGCCTTGGGCCCGGTGGCAAGGGGGCGAATCAGGCGACGGCGGCCAGTAAAGCCGGCGCGCAGGTCCATTTTGTCGCTAAGGTGGGCAAGGATCAGTTTAGCCACCTGGCGGCCGATCATCTCACTCGTTCAGAAATACACTCCTATACGCTTTATCAATCTGAGAGCGAACCTACCGGCAATGCCATTATTTATGTTTCGCAGGAAAATGGCGAAAATATGATTGCTATTTACTCCGGCGCCAATACTACAATAACTCATAATGAGATTGAGGCGATTATTCCTGAACTTAGCGCCTCCGACGTTTTACTTGTTCAGCTTGAGAATAATTTTGATGCCACTCATTCGCTAATAAAAAAAGCCAGAGAACTCGGTAAGACAGTCATTCTCAATCCGGCGCCATACTCGGCGGAAATTATCAAAAGCATTCCTTATATCGATGTGATTACACCGAATGAAACCGAGGCTTCATTATTATCCGGTATCGACATTCACGATGTTGATACTGCCAAAGAAGCCGCGCTGCGCATCGCTGAATTAGGCGCAAAGAAAGTGCTGATTACCATGGGATCGCGCGGGGCGCTGCTGCTGGATAATCGCCAGTTTAGTCAAATTCGCGCCTTTCCGGCGGTCACCGTCGATACCACCGGCGCTGGCGATGCGTTTAATGGCGCGCTCGCCGCCTCGCTGGCTGCCGGCAACACCCTGGTTCAGGCTGCGACCTGGGCCTCTGCTTTCGCCTCTCTGGCCGTCGAGCTGGAGGGGGCTTCCAACATGCCTGACTTTGCGCAGGCAAATGCCCGACTCCGTACCCTCTAATCCAGGAAAAATAAGATGAAAACGATTAACGGTGTTGTACCCGTCATGCTGACCCCTTTTACCGCTGACGACCAGATTGATTATCCGGCGCTGGCGAAGCTGATCGACTGGTATCTGGCAAAAGGCGTGGATGCGCTTTTTGCCGTCTGCCAGTCCAGCGAAATGCAATATCTCAACTTACAGGAGCGTGTCGAGCTGGCGCGTTTCGTGGTGCAACGCGTGGCGGGGCGCATTCCAGTCATTGCCTCGGGCCATATCAGCGATGATCTGGCGGCGCAAAAAGAGGAGTTGCTGGCAATGGCGCAGACCGGCATTGATGCGCTGGTGTTGGTCACTAATCATCTTGATCCGCGTAATGAGGGCAGTGAAGTCTTTTTCGCTACCCTGCAATCGCTGTTGGCGGCTTTACCTTCTTCCATGCCGCTGGGGCTGTATGAGTGCCCGGCGCCGTATCGCCGCCTGCTTAGCGACGACGAGTTCGCCTGGTGCGCCAACAGCGGTCGTTTCGTGGTGCTGAAAGATGTGAGCTGCGATCTGCCTACCGTTGAGCGCCGCGTGCGTCTGTCGCAGGGAACCCCGCTAAAGGTCATCAACGCCAATGCTGCGATCGCCTGGCCGGCGATGCTGGCGGGCGCCGAAGGTTTCAGCGGCGTGTTCACCAACTTCCATCCCGAACTGTATAGCTGGCTGTGGCGGGAAGGCAAAAATCAGCGGGCGCTGGCCGATGAACTGGCGATATTTCTGTCGCTGGGCGCGGTAACCGAAACGCTGGGCTACCCGAAAAACGCCAAAATTTACCATCAGCGCCTCGGGACCTTCGACAGTATCGCCTGCCGGGTTAATAAAGACGATGTGCTGAGCAAATTCTGGGGGCTGACGGTGATCCTCGACCAGATCAGCGCCGGGACTGAACTGTGGCAGCAGCGGATCGCCGGCTAAGGGAGGGATCATTATGATCGTATCGAGTCTGCAGGCGTGGCCTGCGCGACAGGCCGCGTTTCATCCGGCGATCCGCCAGGCGCTGGCGTTTATCGCCAGCCAGGATTTCCAGCGCTTCGCGCCGGGGAAAATCGACCTGATCCCCGGGAAACTTTTCTGCCTGCTGCAGGAGATGGAGAGCGTGCCTTTCGCGCAGGCGCGACCGGAGTCGCATAAGCAGTTTATTGATATTCAGTATCTGATTTCCGGCGAGGAGCGGATGGGTGTCAGCCGCGCAGAAAGCGGCTGTCCTCGCGTTACCGAGGATCGGACGCCGCAGCAGGACATCCTGTTCTGGCAGGTTGAAGAAGAGGAGACGCAGATAACCCTGAAGCCCGGCATGTTCGCTATTTTCTTTCCCCAGGACATCCATCGTCCCTGCTGCCATCCGCGCGATGGCGAGCGGCAACATATCCGTAAAGCGGTGATGAAAATCGATCGCGCCTTGCTGGAGGAGGGTTTATGAGTTCGCTAAATCAAACGGCGGCTGAAGCGATTGCGGCGCCGAAACTCTCGCGTCGACGTTGGGGCATTATTTTAATCCTGCTGCTGGCCGCGGTGGTCAATTACCTCGATCGCGCCAACCTGAGCATCGCGAACACCACCATCGCCAGGGAGTTTGGCTTCTCTGGTACTGAGATGGGGCTGTTATTGTCAGCGTTTCTCTGGCCCTATGCGCTGGCGAATTTACCCGCCGGCTGGCTGGTAGACCGTTTCGGCGCGAAGAAAATGTTCAGCGGCGCGCTGGGATTGTGGTCAGCGGTAACGTTCTTAATGGGTTTTGTGAATACCTATAGCTTCTTCTATGGTTTGCGCATGCTGCTGGGCGTGGCGGAGTCACCGTTCTTCACTTCCGGTATCAAGATCACCCAGAGCTGGTTCTCGGAGAAAGAGCGCGGGCTGCCGACATCGATTATCAATACCGGTTCGCAAATCGCCAATGCGATAGCGCCGCCGGTGCTGACTATTTTGCTGTTATGGATCGGCTGGCGCGGCATGTTCATGGTTGTCGGCCTGCTCGGACTGCCATTGTTGCTGGCGTGGCTTAAATTTTATCGCGACCCGGACGCGCGCGAGGCGATGCTGATAAACACCGGCAAAGTCATGCGTCCCGAAGGTGAGCAGCCGAAGGTCAGCTGGGGCGAACTGTTTCGCCGGAAAACCACGTGGTTCATGATTGCCGGTAACTTCTGCATCATGTTTACCATTTGGGTTTATCTGACATGGCTGCCGGGATATCTGGAAACCTCGCTGGGCTTTAGCCTCAAGCAGACCGGTTTTATCGCCTCGATTCCTTTCTTTGCCGGTATTATCGGCGTGCTGTGTGGCGGGATGCTTTCTGACAGACTGGTGCGTAAAGGGATGAACGCCGTTACCGCGCGTAAAGTGCCGATTGTGGCGGGTGCCGCGCTGGCGGCCTGTTTCGTGATGCCGATTCCGTTTGTTGATAATAGCGGCGTTGCGATCGCCCTGCTGACGCTGGGCTACTTCTGTTCACAAATGCCTTCCGGCGTGATCTGGACGTTAGCGACCGATATGGCGCCGAAAGAACAGGTCGCCTCATTGGGTGCTATCCAGAACTTTGGCGGCTTTCTCGGCGCGGCGCTGGCGCCGATTATCACCGGCATTATTCTTGATGCTACCGGGCACTTTACCAACGTATTTATTCTCGGTGGGATACTGCTGTTTATGGGCGCCTGCTGCTACGGTTTCTTTGTGCGCAAAAATGCCTAATCCCTCTGGTAGCAAAAACGCCTGATTGCTCAGGCGTTTTCTTTATTACGCAAGGTAAAACACTTCACTCAGTTCAGCGCTCAACGGGCTGTTATCCGGATTCGTCGGCATCACCTCGCGCATATAGCGCCACCAGCGTTGGCAGACCTCGGTTTCCGCCACCGCATTCCAGCGGGCTTCCGATTCAATTTCCACCGTGGCGAATAGCAGATGGCGCTGTTTGTCGAGGTAGATTGCATAGTGGTGCGCGCCATGCGCTTTCAGCGTCGCTTCCAGTTCCGGCCAGATGGGATTATGACGGCGCCGATACTCCTCGTGGGCGTCGGGATTGACCTGCATCACGAATGCTTTGCGGATCATAACGCCTCCAGGTACAGCTCGCGTACCTCGTCGCGGCTGGCGCTGCGCGGGTTACAGGGCGCGCAGGGGTCGGCCAGCGCTTTATCCAGCCAGCCTTCGATATCAGCCTTACTCACGCCAAGCTGGCTAAAACCTTCAGGAATACCGACTCGTTTGCTCAACGCGCGAATCGCGTTAATCGCCGCCATGCTGGCGGTTTCATCGCTCATGCCGCGCGTATCGACGCCCATCGCCTGGGCGATGCGGGCAAAACGCGCCACCGCGTTCGGGCGGTTAAAGTTTTCGATAATCGGTAGCAGGATGGCATTACAAACGCCGTGCGGCAAATTGTGGGTTGCGCCCGGCTGATGCGCCAGCGCGTGTACCAGACCAAGACCTGCGCTGTTGAACGCCATCCCTGCCAGATACTGGCCGTATGCCATCTGCTCGCGGGCCTGCAGATTGTGCCCGTCATCGACGGCCAGCGGCAGCCACTGGTGAATTAAGCGAATCGCTTCCAGCGCGTTGGCGTCGGTCAGCGGATGGGCGCCAACGGAGACAAACGCCTCGATAGCGTGGGTTAACGCATCCATACCGGTCGCGGCGGTAACCGACGGCGGAATATCCAGCATGACGCTGGCATCGTCGACGGCAATATCCGGGATGATGTTCGGGTCGATGATGACCTCTTTCACCTGACGTTCGCTATCGATAATCACCGCGTTGCTGGTCATTTCGGCGGCGGTTCCGGCGGTGGTGTTAATTGCCACCAGCGGCACGCCGGCATTTTTCACTTTGCCCACGCCGGAATAGGCCGTCGACGGCGCTGGGTTAGCGCTGAGGATTTTCACCGCCTTAGCGGTATCGATCGGGCTGCCGCCGCCGAAGGCGATAATATAGTCGCACTGCGCCGCACGGAATGCGGCGATACCTTGCTGAACCAGCGCTTCGGTTGGGTTCGGAAAGACGTTATCGAACAGATGATAAGACAGTTGATGCGCTTCCAGCGCCTGAAACAGGCTATCGAGCAGGCCCATTTCCACCAGATGGCCGTCGGTGACAATCAGCGCTTTTCCCCATTGCTTGTCCGCCACCAGGTTCACCATATCGCCGATCGCGCCCGCGCCATGCAGGCTGATTTTCGGCAGTGCCAACATAAAGCTCATGATTATTCTCCTTAAAGGGCTCTCGCTTTCTTAGAGCGCCAGCGCGCTGGCCAGCGGCGTGACGCCAAAGCGTTGGCCTAACGCAATCAACTCTTCGCGGCTTATCGTCTGTTTCATGCCGCCCATCGAATAGACTTTCACCAATACCTCAGCGGACTTCTCGGCGGTATCGATCAGGCCGAAAGTTTCATCCAGCGTCGGGCCGCTACCGAAGACGCCGTGGAATGGCCACAGCACCAGAGAATGTTTCTGCATTTCGCCGGCGGTCGCCTGGCCAATCTCGTCGGTACCCGGCACCATCCACGGCAGAATGCCAACGCCGTCCGGGAACACCACCAGGCATTCGGTGCTGCCTTCCCATAGCTTGCGGGTGAACAGATCGCTGTTGTTCTCCAGCACGTAGGTCAGGGCAATCAGGTTGGTGGCATGGCAGTGCATGATCACGCGGTCTTTGCCGCCGGTGGCTTTGATGCGCTCGCAGTGCGACAGGAAATGCGCCGGTAGTTCCGACGTCGGCACGGCTTCTTCCGTCAGCCCCCACAGGATGAAGTAGCCCGCGCCGTCGTTGTCCACTTTCACCACCCCGAGATTGGCGGCGGGATCGAGCTGCACGTTACGGAAGAATTTACCGGAACCGGTGACGATAAACGGTTGATTAGCCAGTTCCGGCATCGGCTGGCTTAAGGCGATATAGCGCGGCTGGGGGTGAAAATCGGCTTTGAATGGCGCGATATCCGCTTCATCCAGGCGCAGCGTCAGATTGCCGCCGTTACGTTCGTCCCAGCCTTTAAGCCAGGCGTCGGAGGTGGCTTTGATCATGCCCTGAACGAACCATGAATTGATGATGTTGTGCATAGTCTTGTCTTTCCTGTTGATTCGCAATAGGTGTGACTCCCCGAATAAGCCCCATATGGCGCAATCCGGGGAAGTCAGGCATTAGCCGCGCTGGCTCAGCACGTCTTTTTCATAGGTCCGCACGTTTTCCAGCCACTGGCTGCCTGACGGCGTATCGTGACGCTGGCAGTACATTTCCCAGATGGCCTGCCACGGCAGCGATTTCTGCTCTTCGAGCAGCGCCAGGCGGGCGGTGTAATCACCGTCGTTTTCCAGCTGGCGCAGCAGCGCCGTCGGCTCCAGCAGCGCGCGCAGCAGGGCTTTTTTCATATTGCGGGTACCGATAACCCACGCCGCGATGCGGTTGATGGAGGCATCAAAGAAGTCGAGGCCGATATGCACGCGGTCGAACAGGTTGTGGCGGATAATTTCGCTGGCGATGGCCTGGGTTTCGTCATCCAGCAGCACCACGTGATCGCTGTCCCAGCGTACCGGGCGGCTGACGTGCAGGAGCAGGCGCGGGATATAGAGCATGGCGGCGGAGATTTTGTCGGAGATGACTTCCGTCGGATGGAAGTGGCCGGCATCCAGGCACAATGCGGTTTGACGGCTGGCGGCGTAGCCCATGTAGAATTCATTGGAGCCAACGGTATAGCTTTCGGCGCCGATACCGAACAGTTTGCTCTCAACGGCGTCGATATGGTGCGCCGGATCGAGTTTTTCACTGATGACCTCATCCAGCGCGTTCAGCAGCCGCTGGCGCGGGGCGAAGCGGTCGACGGTAATATCTTTCATGCCGTCCGGCACCCAAATATTCATTACCGATGGCGTCCCAAGCTGCTCGCCGAAATAAGCGGATATGCGGCGGCTGGCTTTGCAGTGATCGATCCAGAACTGACGAATCTCCGGATTGGCGTGCGACAGCGTAAAGCCGTCGGCGCTTAGCGGATGTGAGAAGCAGGAAGGGTTAAAATCGAGCCCCAACTGCTGGCGTTTGGCCCATTCCACCCAGTGCTTAAAGTGTTCCGGCTTAATTTCATTACGCGCTACCGGCGTGGTGGATTCGAGATAAATCGCGTGCAGATTAAGGCGCTTCGGCCCCGGTATCAGGCTTAGTGCCTGTTCGAGATCGGCGCGTAGCTCCTGGGCATTACGCGCTTTGCCGGGATAGTTGCCGGTGGCCTGAATGCCGCCGGTTAAGCTGCCTTCCGGGTTTTCAAAGCCCGCCACGTCATCGCCCTGCCAGCAGTGCATTGATACCGGCAGGCGGTCCAGCTGACGCAGAGCTTCTTCGGCATCAACGCCGATGGCGGCATAGCGCTGCTTAGCAATTTCCCAGGCTTGTTCAAGTTGAGTGGTCATGCGCAAAGCTCCTTTGTAGGTTGTGGCTGAAATTGCGCGACGAAGCGGGCAATTTCGCTATCTGAATGTGGGGTGAACGTGGTGAGCGACGCGTTGTCGCCTACCACCTGACGGAATTCATCGACGTTGTGCAGTTCATCCAGCGTCATCAGCTGGATGCCGATATTGCCAAGCGTGGAGGCTTCAATGGGGCCGGCCACTACCGGCAGGCCGCAGGCATCGGCGCACAGCTGGTTAAGCAGCGCGTTCTGGCAGCCGCCGCCGACGATATGCAGCTGGCTGAAAGGGTGGCCGCGGAGTGCCGCCAGTTCGTCCAATACCCGGGCATACAGCAGCGCCAGGCTGTCAAAAATGCAGCGCGCCAGTTCGGCGGGAGTGACCGGGATCGGTTGGGCGGACTCCGCGCAGGCGGCCTGAATTTCGGCGCTCATATTGGCCGGGTTGATAAAGCGATCGTTATTGCAATCAATCAAATAACGACAGGCCGGTAGCTGTGATGTGTCGACAATCAGCGCCTGCAGATCGCTAATGTTCTGCTCCTGCAGTACCCGCTGCAGCAGCCACAGGCCCATGATGTTTTTCAGTACCCGATAACGCCCCTCGGCGCCGCCTTCATTGGTGATATTCGCCTTCAGCGCCTGCTGGCTGGTGTAAGGCGTTTTACTTTCAAAGCCCATCAGCGACCAGGTGCCCGATGAGAGATAGGCGGCATTTTTGTCCGCCAGCGGCGAGGCGATCACGGCGCTGGCAGTATCGTGGCTGGCGACGGCGACCACCGGGATGCGGTTACCCTGCGGGCAGATCCAGTGGCCGATAACATTGCCCGGATGCGTCGGCGTACCGAACCAGTCCGGCTGCGCGCCGCTCCAGCGGATCAGCTCGTCATCCCAGTTATCGCTATTGATATTGACCAGTTGCGTGGTGGTGGCGTTGGTGTATTCCCAGTTCATCGCGCCGGTCAGGCGGTAGCTGAAGTAGTCTGGGATCAGCAGCGCATGGGCGACCTGTTCCGCCAGCGCCGGCTGCTGGCTGACCAGCGCCCGCAATTGATAAAGGGTGTTAAACGGCAGAAACTGGATGCCGCTGCGGCAGTAAATATTGGCGCGGCCAAGTTGTTCGATTGCCTGCGCCATCAGGCCGTGAGTGCGGCTATCGCGGTAAGAAACCGGCAGGCCGACGCGCTGGCCGCGCTTATCCAGCAAGACGAAATCAACGCCCCAAGTGTCGATACCGATGCTGTCGATCAGGATCCCCTGTTCGCATACTTTCACCAGCCCACAACGAATTTCCGCTTCCAGGCTATCGATATCCCAGCAATCGTAGCCATCCACTTTCTGCAGGCGGTTAGTGAAACGATGAACCTCGCGCAGCGTCAGCGATCGCGTCGCGGTTGCATAATTCGCGAGCATGACCCGACCGCTGGAAGCGCCTAAATCAACGGCGACACAATGACGAATACTCATGGCACGACCCTTCTTAAAATCATTACAGGCAGTCTAAAAAAGGCGTCTCTGCGTCACCTTCTCGCTACTGACAGCGAAAGCGGGCGGCTGGCAACACAGCAAAGGTGACCGTGAGAAGCGTCACAGTTTCGTTTTATGGGCGGCGCGAGGCGGGGTGTGATGCTGGCCGCAGTTCCGGATATTTCCGGCTGGTTCTTGAAAAAACGGCAGGCTTTACGCGGTTTGCGGTCAAAAATTGAAGGCCGGATTGCCGGCCCTTAATTACTATTTGCGACGACGGTTGATAATTTTTCTCATTCGTGGAGGCTGCTATGACCGTGTTGCACAGTACGGATTTCTTTAAGGCCGGCGTCTCGGCGGTGGCGATTGAACCGCGGCTTCCTCAAGCGGCTTTCCCTGAGCATCACCATGATTTTCATGAGATTGTTATCGTCGAGCAGGGTACGGGCATTCACGTTTTCAACGGCCAGCCCTATACCATCAGCGGCGGTTCGGTCTGCTTTATTCGCGATCACGATCGTCATCTTTACGAACACACCAATAACCTGTGTCTGACCAACGTGCTCTACCGCGCGCCGGATGCTTTTCGTTTTCTGACTGGCGTGAACCAGCTGCTGCCGCAGGAGCAGGACGGTAACTATCTTTCACACTGGCGGGTCAATCAGACGGTGCTGCAGCAGGTGCGGCAAATCGTCGGCCAGATGGAAAAGATCGGCCCTGGCGTCGAGCCGCATACCATCGCCAGCCGTGAAATCCTTTTTATGCAGCTACTGGTGCTACTGCACAGCAACAGCCTGGCGGAAGGCGCCGGCAACCACGAGGCGCGGCTGAATCAGCTGATGGCCTGGCTGGAAGACCATTTTGCCGAAGAGATATGCTGGGAGGAGGTAGCGGCGCAGTTTTCGCTCTCTTTACGCACCCTGCATCGCCAGTTAAAGCTGCAAACCGGGCTGACGCCCCAGCGCTACCTCAACCGGGTGCGCCTGATGAAAGCGCGGCACCTGCTGCGCCACAGCGATGATAGCGTGACAGAAATCGCTTATCGCTGCGGTTTTGGCGACAGTAACCATTTTTCGACGCTATTTCGCCGTGAATTCGACTGGTCGCCGCGCGATATTCGCCAGGGGCGCGACGCTATTCTTCAGTAACGCGAGAAGAGTCAACGTATTGCCTCACCAAAATGCGAATAATGGTTGGTTTCCGCGTCGGGAGTGAGAGTTGTGGTAGGTCAGCTGGTGCTTCGCAAAGATGAGTTTTTTGCCTCCCCCTCGCAGGCGGTGGCGGTGGCTGACCGCTACCCGCAAAACGTCTTTGCCGAGCATACCCATGAATTTTGCGAGCTGGTGCTGGTGTGGCGCGGCAACGGTCTGCATATCCTCAACGATCGCCCGTGGCGGATTACCCGCGGCGATCTCTTTTATATTCGCGCGGAAGATAAACACTCTTATGCGTCGGTCAACGACCTGGTGCTGCAGAATATTATTTATTGCCCGGATCGGCTGCGGCTCAATTTTGACTGGGCGGCGCATATTCCGGGATTATTCGGCACGCCGTGGCAGCCGCACTGGCGGATCGGCAGCAGCGGGATGGCGCAGGTCAGGCAGGTGATTAACCAGCTGGAGCACGAAAGCGCGCGGCAGGATGCGCAGGCGGATAGCATGGCGGAGCTGCTGTTCGCCCAACTGGTGTTGACGCTCCAGCGCTATCGCTACGCCACTGATAACCTGGCGGCGACGCAAAGCGAAACACAGCTCGATAAACTGCTAACGGCGCTGGCCGGAAGTCTGAATCGCCCCTTTAATCTGGATAGCTTCTGTCTGCATGAAGGCTGCAGCGAACGTGCGTTACGCCAGCAGTTTCGCCAGCAAACGGGAATGACGATAACTCACTATTTGCGCCAGCTGCGGATCTGCCATGCGCAGTATTTACTGCAGCATACCGAGCGGTTAATCGGCGAGATCGCCATGCAGTGCGGGTTTGAGGACAGTAACTATTTTTCGGTGGTGTTTAATCGGGAAATTGGCATGACGCCGGGACAGTGGCGGCAGCGCAGTCGCGCCGCCGCGTAAGGGGAAATCAGTTAGCCATTCCCAGGCCGACGATATTCGCGGCGATGATAATCACCACGCAGCCGAGGCTGAGCACGCTGACCGGGCGGCGTCCGGCGTTGTTCCACTCTTTCAGCACCAGCCCAACCAGCCCGCCACACAGTACGTAGAAGCTCATATGCAGCATCCAGCTCATGTAGTCATACTGCGCCGGGATACTGGCGTGGCCCCAGGCATAGAAGAAGAACTGCAGATACCACATTAGCCCGCCCAATGCGGAAAGCAGAATGTTGCTGATGATAAGCGGTTTTGCCAGTGAGAAGTCGGCTTTTAGCGACAAATCCTTCACTTTGGCGAGGCGAATAAAACAGAAGCCGAGGTTAACCAGTGCGCCGCCGCCCATGATCACCACGTAGCTTGGCAGCGCGGTATACAGCGGGTCGACGCCCAGCGCCGCGGCGGCTTCATGCATTGGTTTAGCGGCGTTCATCGCAAATGACATGCCGGCGGAGAAAATACCGCACATTACCGCCAGCATCAGCCCTTTTTTCAGGTTGAACTCTTCCGCTTTGATGCCCATTTTGCGCTCTTTAAGCTGGCCGGCGCGGGTGACGATACCCACGCCAATCACCGCCACCAGCACGCCGAGCAGGGTCATTTGTCCGCCTTTGGTGTGAATCAACACATCAAAGTGGCCGTTGAGGATCGGCGTCATTAAGGTGCCGACGATAAGCGTAATACCGATAGCGATACCGATACCCATCGACATCCCCAGATAGCGCATGGTCAGGCCATAGTTGATGTTACCGATGCCCCACATCGCGCCGAACAAAAACACCGGCAGCAGCGTGGAAGCGCTAAATGAGCGATAGTAGGCCCAGAAATCGGGCAGCAGCATGGCGCTTATCGCCCACGGCAGAATTAGCCAGGAAACAATCCCGCCGATCGACCACATGGTTTCCCACGACCAGTGTTTCACCTTCTTGAAAGGGGCATAAAAACAGGCGGCACTGGCGGCGCCGATTAAATGCCAAAAAATTCCCATCGTAATCGCATGATTCATTGCCTTTACCCTCATCTGTGTTGGGTTGGATAGACTCTCTCCGATGCGATGAGTGTAAAAATTGCGCAGTTTTTACGCCTTTGAGCTGTTGCCACGCCAGGCGAAACTCTGGCAATCAGGGGCTTAATGAGTTGTTTTGGCTCACAAACCGGCGTGTATCTATTTTGGGTATAACCTTAGTAAAACTACGGCATTGATAATCATTTTCAATATCATTTAATTAACTATAATGAACCGACTGCTTACGCGGCGTTAACACCCTCTGCCGCCCGATAATAATGGAGATGATTATGAGTTATACACTGCCATCCCTGCCGTACGCTTACGATGCTCTGGAACCGCATTTCGACAAGCAGACGATGGAGATCCATCATACTAAGCATCACCAGACCTACGTTAACAACGCTAACGCAGCGCTGGAAAGCCTGCCGGAATTCGCTAACCTGTCCGCGGAAGAGCTGATCACTAAGCTTGATCAACTGCCGGCTGACAAAAAAACCGTACTGCGTAACAACGCGGGCGGCCACGCTAACCACAGCCTGTTCTGGAAAGGCCTGAAAACCGGCACCACCCTGCAGGGCGACCTGAAAGCCGCTATCGAGCGTGATTTCGGTTCTGTGGACAACTTCAAAGCTGAATTCGAAAAAGCGGCAGCAACCCGCTTTGGTTCCGGCTGGGCGTGGCTGGTGCTGAAAGGCGACAAACTGGCCGTCGTTTCTACCGCTAACCAGGACTCCCCGCTGATGGGCGAAGCCATTTCCGGCGCTTCCGGCTTCCCGATTATCGGCCTGGATGTGTGGGAACACGCTTACTACCTGAAATTCCAGAACCGCCGTCCGGACTACATCAAAGCCTTCTGGGACGTGGTTAACTGGGACGAAGCAGCAGCGCGTTTTGCCGCCAAAAAATAAGGTTGCATTGTGCTAAGAGAGAAGCGAGTCTGATGACTCGCTTTTTTTATATCCGTAGCAAGGAGAGCAGCAATGCATTATCCGGTGAATGTCTTTGTCGGCAAAATCAGGGACTACGACGGTAGCCGCCCCAGCGCAATTGGCAAAATCCAGGTCGATGGCGAATTACAGCTCGGCGATCTCGGGCTGGAAGGGGACGAGCAGGCGGAAAAGAAAATTCACGGCGGGCCGGATCGCGCGCTGTGCCACTATCCCCGCGAGCATTACCTCGACTGGATCCGCGAATTCCCGCAGCAGGCCGATCTGTTCTGCGCCCCCGCATTCGGCGAAAACCTTTCTACCGAAGGGCTAACGGAAAAAAACGTCTATATCGGCGATATCTTTCGTTGGGGCGAGGCGCTAATTCAGGTCACTCAACCGCGCTCTCCCTGCTTCAAACTGAATTACCATTTCGGTATTAGCGATATGGCGCAACTGATGCAAAACAGCGGCAAGGTTGGCTGGCTCTACCGCATTATCGCCGGCGGCCGGGTTTCCAGCGATGCGCCGCTGGAGCTGGTATCGCGTCTGAGCGACGTGAGCGTGCATGAGGCTGGTGCGATTGCCTGGCATATGCCGTTTGATGACGACCAGTATCACCGTCTGCTATCGGCGGCAGGCCTGTCGGTAAGCTGGAGCAGAACCATGCAGAAACGGCGTTTAAGCGGGCAGATCGAGGATAATTCGCGCAGATTATGGGGGAAATAATTCCCCCATATTGAACGTTGCAACCAGTAGCCCGGCTCAGCGTAGCGCAAGCCGGGACAGGGTTAAGTACGCTTATACAGCGGCAGCCAGATTGTTAAACGCAGCCCACCCAGCGGGCTATCGTCGGCTTTAACCCAGCCGCGATGTTGCTGAATCGCCGTTTCGACAATCGCCAGCCCCAGACCGGTGCCGCCGGACTCGCGATCGCGAGCCTCGTCGGTACGATAGAACGGACGGAAAATCTGTTCGCGATCCTCCGGGCTGACGCCCGGGCCGTCATCATCGACGTTGACCGTGATTCCGTCTTTATCCACCGAGAAACTGACGGAAATTTTCGTGTGCGAGTAGCGCAGCGCGTTGCGCACGATATTTTCCAGCGCGCTTTCCAGCGCATTGGGGTTACCGTACAGCGGCCAGGGGCCCGGCGGATACTCAACGGTAAAGGATTTACCCATCTGCTCGGCTTCAAATGCCGCGTTGTCCAGCACTTCGCCCCACAGCTGATTCGCTTTCACCGTCTCGCTGACCAGCGCGTTTTTCGCCTGATTACGCGACATCACCAGCAGGTCGTTAATCATGCTGTCCAGCCGGTGCGCTTCGGTTTCGATACGCTCCAGCTCTTTGCTTTCACCGCTGCGGCGGCGCAGCAACGCGGTGCCTAACTGCAGGCGGGTTAACGGCGTGCGCAGCTCGTGCGAAATATCTGATAGCAGCCGCTGCTGGCTGGTCATCATTCGCTCAAGCGCGGTCACCATCTGGTTGAAGCTGGCCCCGGCGGCCAGAAACTCCTGCGGACCGGCTTCCAGCTCCGGATGCTGCCGCAGGTTACCCTGGGCAACTTCGTCGGCGGCGTTTTTCAGCTTGCGCGCCGGTTTCGCCAGGCTCCACGCCAGCCAGAGCAGCAGCGGGGCGCTGACCAGCATCGTCACGATCAGCAGTAATAGCGGACGGTCAAATAGCAGGTTGATGAAGTCGGATTGTGAAGTACTGGCAGGGCGGATGAGATAAAGTTGATAATTATCTTCACCATCCCTGACGGAAAACGGGCCGACCATCTCCAGGCGTCCGTAACGTTTCTTCTGCGGATGATCGGCGTTATCGGCCTGGCCGATAAAGTTACGAATGATCTGCATTTCGTTGCGTTCTGCGCCGATAACGCGGCCTTCGCTGGTGACCAGCAGCAGTCGCTGCCCCGGCGGCGCCCACTTATCGATGGCGCGAAACAGGCGTCGCCACCACATTAGGTCGTTCGGCGGGTCGTTCGCCAGTTCGGCCTCGACGTGCTGCTCAATCATGATGCCCTGACGTTGCTCGCTTTCCAGCAGCTCGGTCATCTGGCGCGAGTCCAGCTTGGGCAACATCAGTACCAGCATCAACACCAGCGCCAGCGTGAGCCAGAAGATAGCGAAGATGCGTGCGGTTAAACTTCCAATCATGAAGCCGAAACCATCAGATAGCCGCGTCCGCGCAATGTTTTAAACCACGGATGGCCGTCTTTGCGCTCCGGCAGCTTACGCCGCAGGTTGGAAATATGCATATCGATAGCGCGGTCGAACGGCGTCAGCCGCTTGCCCAGCACTTCCTGGCTTAAGTGTTCACGTGACACCACCTGACCCAGATGCTGCGCCAGCAGATACAGCAGGGTGAACTCGGTGCCGGTCAGCTCCAGCGTTTGCCCATCAAAATTGGCCTCCTGACGGCCCGGATTGAGGCTTAACGCATCCACTTCCAGGGTCGGAGAACCGGATTCGGTGGTCTGCTGCTGCTCGCTCCAGTGGGAACGACGCAGAATCGCGCGTATACGGGCCACCAGCTCGCGATCGTTAAACGGCTTAGGCAAATAGTCATCCGCCCCGAGTTCGAGGCCGAGAACGCGATCCAGCTCGCTTCCGCGCGCCGTTAGCATGATAACCGGGGTCTGGTGTGTCTGACGTAATTCTTTAAGCGTGTCGATACCGTTTTTCTTCGGCATCATCACATCAAGCAAAAGGAGATCAATGCTGTCGTCAAGAAGCGCCAGCGCCTGTTCACCGTCATGGGCAACGAGCACATTAAAACCTTCCATATCGAGCAGCTCTTTTAACAGGGAGGTGAGCTCCCGGTCATCATCAACTAACAGGATTTTATTCATTGTTTAAATACCTCCGAGGCAGAAATTACGTCATCAAGGCTCGCTAATCCATGACTTTACGTTGTTTTACACCCCCTGACGCATGTTTGCAGCCTGAATCGTAAACTGTCTCTCGTTGAATCGCGACACAAACGTTTTGGGAGTATGTGATGCGCAATGTTATCGCTGCCGTCATGGCCTCAACGCTGGCGCTAAGTGCTACTAGCCAAGCCGCTGAAGTCGTTACCGGCGTTAACTGGCTCCACGGTGAAGAGGGAGCCCAGCGCAGCGGCCAGAGCCATATGTTTGACGGCATAAGTCTAACCGAACAGCAACGACAGCAGTTACGGGATCTTATGCAACGGGCGCGCCATGACCGGCTCCCTGTTAATGTTAGCGAACTGGAGACAATGCATAGCCTTGTCACCGCAGATAAATTTGATGAAAGCGCTGTGCGCGCTCAGGCAGAAAAGATGGCGCAGGAACAGGTTGCCCGCCAGGTAGAAATGGCGAAAGTCCGCAACCAGATGTACCACCTGCTAACTCCTGAGCAGCAAGCGGTTTTAAATGCTAAGCACCAGCAGCGTATGGATCAGTTGCGTGAGGTTGCAAGGATGCAGAAAGGCTCAGCCATGATGCTTTCCAGTAGTAGCAGTACCGTGCAACCCAAGTAACAAACCCTGTTTTCCTTGCCATAGACACCATCCCTGTCTTCCCCCACATGATGTGGGGGTTTTTTTTATCAACCACTTACCTCTCAATCTAAGCAAATACAGCCACTTAGAAAAAGCTGTAACGGTGTGGAACGGTTTTAAAATTCTCTGAGTGTGGACACTATGTGGACACTCAGAGAGGTAATTTATATCGTCACTCCACCGTTAAGAGGATTCAGTGCGACGGCGTTCTGCAGGTAGTCAGGCGCAAGGTGCGCGTAGGCCATTGTCTGCTGAATGCTCGCATGCCCGAGAATCTGCTGTAGCGCAATTATGTTGCCTCCGTTCATCATGAAATGGCTTGCGAATGTATGCCGCAGGATATGGGTTGCCTGATTGGGTGGTATATCAGGTTTCACTCTGCGTAAAATCCCGCAAAACTTCTCATAATCGACTTTGAACAATTTAGCGCTGGCCTCCTTTTTAACTTTTTTCTCTAGCTCCTCAGAAATCGGCACGGTTCGCTTTTTGCCGTTTTTGGTTTTCAAAAAAGTAACCCTGCAACTTGCTATCTGCGCTGGTTTCAGCGTGGCAACTTCCGTCCATCTTCCGCCGGTGCTCAGGCATAAAAGCGCGACAAGTAAGTCATCCCCAACCAAAACATTTAACAGTGTTTCGATTTCTGATTTTTCCAGAAATGTCATTTCCGGGTTGGCCTCCGCCAACGGCGGCAGTCCGTGAATTGGGTGCTGCCCGGAAAACTCATCCAACTGAATTAACTTGGTGAACATACCTGATAATCGGTACACGTCACGGTTTATCGTCGCGGCGCTGATGCCATCGTGCAAACGTGTAGAACGATAATCCATCAGAGCCCTTTTGCTCATCCGGCTCACTGGCATATCACCTATACCGCTGATTGTCTTGAGCAGGTGGTTAAATTCTTTTGTTCCATGCTCGTGATTTTGCCCGTGATACTTCCACCAAACGTCCAGCAATTCCGTTAAAGTTCGACGGTCTGCTCGCTGGCCTGTCCATTCTTTCTGACTAGCATTCGCGATTGTGTATCGCTCAAAAGCAATGGCCTCAGCCTTTCTTTCAAACTTCCGGCGGATGCGTTTTCCATCGCGACCGCGCGGTCTTATGTCCACTTCATAGCGACCATCATCGAGCTTCTTAATTGCCATAAGAAAGCCCTCCGGCGCTGTAATCACCATTTTGGTAACAAATAGTGAAAATGTAATGTTTATATAATGTTAACCAATCTGTTTCTCGGAGTGGTCTGGTTCTGTTGGTTCTTGCCCAATGTGCGCGAAAGCTGGTGCTATCTGACCAGCTTGCGGGGCAGTTTTATCTGTCATTAGCCAAAGCGTGTATTTCTGAAATCTGGCGGTGTTTGTTACCTGCATAAGCACTTGTATGCCCGGAGATTTATACCCGCCTTCATAATTTTTAACGGTTCCTAATGCAAGACCGCAAGCCTCACAGAAACTCTTCTGTGTTAGCCCTTCTGCTTTACGCAGAGCTTTAAGTTTTTGACCTAACTCCATTGACAAGGACTCCCATTGGTGACTATATTCACCGCAAAAGGTAACCCATTGGAAACCTTTTGAGGCATGGCTCCAGACTGTCAGGAACGTTCCTGAGCGGTTTTAAAGGGTCTGGATCCAGCAAGGTTAGCATGAGAGGTGTGTTTTATGGATGCAAATAACTATGTGATTCAGTACCCGATTGACGCGGTACACCCTGATAAATTCGCAGAATTGCTTGGAAAGCCGCGCACAGCAGTGGTTGAAATGCTCAAAGCTAACAAGCTGCCGGTCGTCGAATTTCGTGATCCAACTAAACCAAATGCCCGCGCTGGCGACAAATTGGTTTTTATTCCTGAGTTCAATCGTGGTGTACGTGAGGCGTTCTACAACCGCCCGGTAGAACAACGTGACGCGTGGCTGCTTTGGATGGGACTTTGATTATGAATGAGCCTCGTTGCATTGCTCAGTTATTGCGTAACGAGAGTCCGAGGGCGATGGATTTCACTATCACCCACGGCAGAGGGCGCAAGGGCATCATCATCCGCACCAAAAAACCGAGCGCTATAAGCGCCGTTTTTGCTTTTCTGAAATCCCGGAGGTTCTGGAAATGCCTGTAATGACACTTGGTATCGTGGAGAAACAGCCTGCAGCTCTGCGTGGTCTGATTGGTAAATATCTGGCCGCGCCTCGCTGGCAGGATAGTTGCGATTTTTACAATCAGATGATGGAACGTGAGCGCCTGACCGTTTGTTTTCATGCTCAGTTAAAGCAACGTCACGCGACGATGCGTTTTGAAGAAATGAACGATGTAGACCGTGAACGATTAGTTTGCGCTATTGATGAGCTGCGTGCTGCATTTTCCAGACGTCGACAGGTTGGCGCGAGCGAGTATGCGTATATTAGTTTTTTGACGGTCAGCCAACGCCGCACTTTGTTTATGCATGCCGGATTAACTGAAAAAGAATTTAATCAGCCTTACTGGCGTATTAATGAAGGTTCATGTTATTGGCGTGATGCTTTATTTCGTGCGTTGCGGGAGCTTTTTAATTTATTTGAATATGCACCAACAATATTAACCTCGGTAAAGCCTGAGCAATATCTGCATTAAATAAATAACCGTAGTTTTTTACGCACTTAATTGTGCGGGGCTTCTTTTTGTCTGGAGAAAGTCATGCATACAGTAACAGTAAAGCAGCGCGGTAACTTCTCATTAATGCTGCAACAGGCTCGAGCCGAAGCGCAGGCCGATGCGGCGACGCGCTTTTCCTCTCATCTGGACGGCTTAATCCGTCACATAGCTGGCGCTGAATTGTCGCGCGTTGAGATTGTCGAGTTGCTCAGTCAGGAATCCATCAAGTTTCATAATATCGGCCTTTCTCGTGAGGAGACTCTTTAATGTCTCTGATGCAATCCGTATTACTTAATAACTGGCTAAAGATTGCGGTTATGAAAAACGGTGAATTATCGCTTGCCAACATTAAACGCGATAAAGAAACCGGAATAATGACGGAATCAACTATCGCTATTTATTCGAGTGAATTAAATCTCCTGACGGATGTGGTTAATTTGCTTGTGAAACGCGCCGTTTTTCATAAGCGAATCACCACCGTTGATGAATTATCGAAATTAACCATTGAGCTGACCGGTTACTGCACTGGTGAGCTTAAAAAACTGAACAAAGAGAGGAGCTAAATCAATGCCGGATTATATGGATCACATTCAGGAGCGACAGACAGAATCACTAACTCGCCAGATTAACGCCGCTCGGGTGAAACCGTGCGGCGCTGCTGCATTTGTTTGCGAAGAATGTGACGCACCAATCCCTGCCGACCGCCGTGCGGCATATCCGTCGGCGACACGCTGTGTCTACTGTCAGTCAGCGTTTGAATCAAAAGCTAAACACTTTCGGGGGCAGGCATGAGCATTCGTATCGAGATTGGCGGGCGCTATGTCGTCACAAGTGACCGTTTTCAATTCATTTTGCAGGAGAAAAAAACCGCCGAAACAGGGAAGAATGCCGGTAAAGAGTGGCTGGATGTTGTCGGATATTACCCCAAATTAAACCAGCTCGTTTCCGGTTTGATTCAGCACGATATTTTGAGCGGTAGTGTTGGCTCTTTTGAAGCGTTGAGCGCTCAGGTTGAGCAACTTAGTCAGCAGTGCTTAAAGGCATTTGACACAAATGGCTATTGAGACGCGGGGGCGCGTTGCCCCCTCACCACCTCCGCCGTTTTCAAAAAGCACCGGTGATAATTTCGTCGGTGCTTATCCGTGGAACAAATCCAGAGAGGCCATTGGCCGCGACAGACCCCTTACACGTGCCGAACTCCGTCAGGTGCAAGGTGTTTTAAATCGGATTGACCGCCTGCCGTTTTTCCTGCAAACAATGTTTACTTCGCGTTATAACTTCATCCGCCGCACAAAGAGCCCTTTGGGTGGGCTTTATTTCCTCAAAAATACATTTGAGCGCAAGCTGCTCCCGCGTCTTGAGCGTGTTAATGAGTTGTGCGGGATGAACGAAGCCGCTTCGATTGGGTTTTTATCTGAGCGTGACCAGTTTGCGCGCCTGCCTGACATGAATGACAAGGAACTCAGAAAATTTGCGGCCAGAATAGCCTCACAACTCTGGAGCAAATACGAGGAGTTAAGCGACGCATGGGCAGAGGCACACGGCGGAAAAGATACTCTATTCACAGATGAGGCGCAGGCGCATTTATACGGTCAGGTGGCCGGTATTGCTCGCGCTTTTAATCTTACCCCGATGTACTGGAAAAAATACCGCAAGGGTCAGATGACGATCCGAATGGCATTTTCCGCAATTTCCCGACTTATTAAAGACGAGTGGTGGGTCAATCAGCTCAAAGCACAGCGTATGCGCTGGCGCGAGGCGCTGCTCATCGCTGCCGGTGAGGTCAATAAAGACCGTTCACCTTATGCGAGCAAAATGGCGATTCGTGATGTTCACGCGCGCCGCCTGGCTAATCTCGAATACCTGAAATCCTGCGAGCTGGAAAATAAAGTCACCGGTGAGCGAATCGACCTTATCAGTAAGGTCATGGGAAGTATTTCAAACCCTGAGATTCGTCGCATGGAGCTGATGAACACTATCGCAGGGATTGAGCGTTATGCCGCTGCTGAGGGGCATGTCGGTATGTTTATCACACTGACCACGCCATCGAAGTATCACCCGACGCGTCAGGTCGGGAAGGGGAAAGAAAAAACCGTACAGCTTAATCACGGCTGGAATAGAGAGGCTTACACCCCGAAGGATGCGCAGCGTTACCTGTGCCGCATCTGGAGCCTGATGCGTACCGCTTTCAAAGATAACGACTTACAGGTCTACGGTATGCGCGTTGTTGAACCGCACCACGACGGTACGCCGCACTGGCACATGATGCTGTTTTGCAAGCGCCAGCAGCGCAAAGAAATCACCGAAATTATGCGTCGTTATGCTCTCAAAGAGGATGGTGACGAGCGCGGTGCAGCCCGCAACCGCTTTCAGGCCAAGCACCTGAACAAAGGCGGTGCAGCAGGGTACATCGCGAAATACATCGCAAAAAATATCGACGGTTACGCGCTTGATGGTGAGCTCGATAACGATACCGGAAAGCCGCTCAAAGATACCGCCTCCGCTGTTACAGCATGGGCGTCAACGTGGCGAATCCCTCAGTTTAAGCCAATTGGCCTGCCGACGATGGGCGCTTACCGTGAGCTGCGCAGACTGCCTCGCGGGGTCAGTATTGCTGACGAGTTTGACGAGCGTGTCGAAGCGGCACGCGCGGCGGCTGATGGCGGTGATTTCGACCTGTATATCATGGCTCAGGGTGGCGCAAATGTCCCGCGTGACGGCCAGACCGTCAGGGTCGCCCGTAGCGTCAGCGATGAGGTCAACGAGTACGAGGAAGATATAGAGAGGGTGGTCGGTATTTATGCGCCTCACCTCGGCGCGCGTCACGTTCACATTACCCGGTCGTCAGAATGGCGCATCGTTCCAAAGGTTTTAGCCGTTGAGCCTTTGACCTTAAAAAGCGGCATCGCCGCGCCTCGGAGTCCTGTCAATAACTGTGGAAAGATCACCGGAGGTAGTGATCCAGTTATGCCTCCCACACCGTCTGAGCAAGCCACAGCGGTGTTGAATCTGATTGATTGCGGAGTACTTACTTGGGAAGACCCGGATGTTATCGCTGTGCTACGGGGCGCGTTAAAACAACATTCGAGAAAGCCAATTCGAAAGCAAAGGGATTGCGCATTGTTGAAGCCATACGAGATTGCACCATCGGGTCGCATGACAAAAGCTGAAAGAGAAACGATTCCACGTATCGTATTAGAGTTAACTCAGCAAGGGATTCAGGCTAAACGTTGGGAGCTTCAGGTTCTGGCACGCGGTGCAACAGTAAGATTTGATGGAAAAGACTTTAAATTTAGAAAGTTGCGGAAATGGGAGGGTTTTTTTTGAATGCTATGGCCATACTCTCTCAAAAAGGGCATTATAGCCGCATGTAAAAACTATCTTTTCAGCATGCCTGCTTCAGTTATAATGCGCAGTCGGTTAGAAGGAGGGCGTTAATGCCAACGGTTGTATCGTTATTCTCAGGTTGTGGTGGTTCAGATGCGGGGGTTCTAAGCGCAGGTTTCCGTGTGCTTATGGCTAATGATATTTTGCCATATGCTCGTGATGTCTATTTAGCAAACCATCCGGAAACTGATTACATCCTTGGAAGTGTTGCTAATATCGAATCGTTCCCTTCTGCTGAACTATTGGTTGGTTGCTACCCTTGCCAAGGATTTAGTCAAGGTGGGGTTCGCAAAGCGGACAGAAAAATCAATACGTTATATCTTGAATTCGCTAGGGCTTTAAATTTAATCAAGCCAAAAGCCTTCATAGTTGAAAATGTTTCTGGAATGGTTAGAAGTAATTTTGAGCATTTGTTGCAAGATCAATTTAAAGTGTTTACAGAGGCTGGTTATAAAGTTAAGTCACAGGTTTTAAATGCCTCGCATTATGGCGTTCCTCAAGATAGGAAACGGATCTTCATCGTAGGCGTAAGGGATGATCTGGGTGTAGATTATGAGTTTCCTACTCCAACGCATGGTGAGGGGTTAAAACCGTTCACTACAATTCGTGATGCTATTGGTCATCTTCCCGAATGGCCTGAAGGCGAATTCTATGATTCAGATTTTCATTGGTACTATCTTTCAAGGAATCGCAGGCAAGGTTGGGAGCAGATTTCGAAAACTATAGTTGCTAATCCTCGTCATATGCCACTCCATCCCATGAGTCCAGAGCTTGAGAAACTTGGCCCTGATAAATGGCGATTTGTGAATGAAAAGCGAGCGAGGAGATTTAGCTATAGGGAGGCCGCATTGTTACAGGGTTTTAATGATTTATATTTTCCTGAGACAGCTGCTGCCTCTATGAATATGAAATACACTGTTGTGGGGAATGCTGTTCCGCCACCACTATTTGAAGTGGTGGCAAGAAATTTACCGGAGATATGGGATTAATCTTCTTCATATTCCGTTTCTATAAGTTCCTTCACATATGTTATGTGTTGGATATGGTTTATGCTTCGGTTGCTTGCGGATAAATTAATTAGACGCAAGCGATCGACGAATATAACCTGGCCTATATCATTTCTGTGTGCCCATCTTCCATTAACTTTACGTAAATCTTGCGGTAAAAAATAGTAAGACGCCCATGCATGGTTAACTGGTAAGAAGTTACCTAACTTACTAGGGTGAGCTTCAAACTGTTTCGCTACCCATTCGGTTGTAGAACATCCACACTGTACCATCGCAACAGGTATACAATCTCTGTCATCACCCATCGGATGATAAGCTAAAATATCAATGCCGCCATCACCAGTATCGCCTGGTTCATAATCATCCGGTTCGAAATTTGGTTTGCACCTAATATCTTTAGCGATTTGAATCATTTTATCGTACAAAAGTCCGGTATAGATGGCATTTGCCCCAGCATTAGCCCAGCAGTGGTTTACTACCATCCCAGGTGGCATAAGTTGTTTGAATACAGGTAAACTTATTTGTTCAAAAGAATTGGTTATCTGCTTTCTACGTCTTGGTGCTATGTATTTTATGTTGGCGCAAGTCAATAGTGCCAAATATAATCTTTCAGATGGTGTCAATTTTTCATGGTCAGTTTTTTTTATATAAACGGTATCACCATCTTCGGATAATTTAAAGGGGTAGCTTTTGCCAAAAATAGCAATTCTATTTCTTATAAAGTTAACAGCATAAGTCCATCTTTTGTCACTGAGATCTCGAGCTTCAGGCTCTGCTTGAGCTCGCATCAAGCTCGATAGCTCGCCTTTACTGTAGGACTTATCAATAGAAGTTGATGCTCTCAGCTCCAAGAAGTCTGCCCATAAATATGGTTCGAGTTTGGGAAGTGAATCTAAGCCAATAATCATTCTTCATCTTCCTCATCCCTGATAGCATTAGCAATATGATTTCTTATTTGTTTGGATATATCAAATAATTGCGATGCTCTTTCTTGATGGTTTGAAGAAAATTTCTGCGTGCTGAGAAGCATTTCCCATACAACTCTCAGTTTTGTTTCTGCGAGATTAATCGCTTGGTCAAGAGCCTGTTCTTGTCCATTAGTGTATAAAAATGCTTCATCTATATTTGACGACTTAAGCAAGTTTTCAATTGCACGGGGATATTCAACGATAGTTGCTAAATCCGAGATTCTTCGGGATTCACCGACAATTGTTCTACCTTGCTGATCTCTTACGAAACACCATGCAAAAAGATTTTTGAGATTATCTTCATCAATTTCGTCACAGTCAAAATCTTTTCTATCTTCTAGGTTGAGCCATTCAGTTAAGCTAGAATAGCCGAGCGCAGTTGTTATATATGAAAAATCAACATCTTTTTCTGTCATTGGTAAATTAAAGAAGTCATCTTCTGCTGCTACTTCATAAAGATGCAGTGCTGTAAGAAGCATGCCTACATAATATGGCTTACTACCTATTTCCTTTGAAAGGCCTTTAAGTATATCAGCCTTGCTCTTTTTCTTTCCCTCATAGAATGTAACAAATAACTCTTTGAGGTATTTTGCTTTCGAAAGAGAGTCCCATTCTTTTACACCGGTTATATGTCGATATCCGATGTATCTTAAAACTTCTTCGCGTGTTTTATATACGATGCATGGTAGCTCTTTCGGTTTATAGGTGGCCTCATCTCGAATAAGTTGTACGCTTTTATTCTTTTTGCTGGGCGGTTTTATTTCTCCGTTCAGGAGTTTCACTGCTGCTAAACGACGGTTTCCCTCAACAACAATATTTTTTTTACCATCCCTAACAACTAGCAATGGTTCGCCTGGAAAGTAGTCTTGCTCTCCAATTGAAAGCATCAGTTCCTGAACGCTTTCATCTTGAAGCATTTCTGATATCACTACTCCCTCGGAGCCTGCTTTGTCATTGAGACGGTAAAATCGCGGGTTCTCAGGGTCAAAACTTAATGCTGATGTTTGGATTGGTTCGATTTTATTTGTCATTTTCTTCCTCGTTTGGCTTGCCAATGTGCGAACCATCGAATTAAGCACAGAGGTTCCCTTAGTCATGGGGAATCTTGTATCAATACTCAAAGAACCTCAAGACTGATTGGCGCATTTAGTTGCATCAATTTGCATTCATTTTGAAATAGCTATCACTGGCAGCCCTGTCAGGCTTCATCCGGGATTCAGAGTTAATGCGTTTGCATCAGAAGCGACCTGTTAAGCGCGCAGGCGTGGCGGGGAAAGCATTGCGCGCCAGCGGTGGTGCGCATTATTAAAAATTATCGTCTGAGCGCGTCGTGACGGCGCTGTCGTGGTCACTGTCGGCTCGTCGGTGGTCGATGGTGGTCGTGCGCGTGTGGCGCGTCTGAGGCGTGATGATGGCGGGATATGAAAAAGCCGCCATCGCGGCGGCTTGGGGGATTGTTATTCCGGATTATCGAGGCTGTAATTTTTAAACCTGATGACTTCCATGCCAAGCCAGTCGTTTACCTCCCTGAATCTGTCCTGTAGTGGCGACAGCTCGTTACGCACAAAGACCTTTGCCACCTTCTCAACGTCACCGAGTGAACCGATATTCTCGGGCTTGCCGCCCATAAGCTGGAACGGTACGCGGTGCGCATCCATCAGGTCGGCGGCGCTGGCTTTCTTGATGTTAAAAAAATCATCCTTTGTGGCGACTTCGCTCAGTGGCACGATTTTGATGCCGTCCGGTTTCCCGCCGGGAGCGTAGAAAAACAGGTTTTTAAAGTTGCCGAGCCCCTTCGAGTTACGCATCGCCTCGCGCAGCGATTCGACGTCGGTCGCGCTCTGCGCCGGGTCGGTCACATACATGATGTAACCCGCGTGCGCGCCGTTCTGGTAATACTTGCGGCGAAATAGGGTCGCGGATTCATTCAGCCACGCGGAATTAAGCGCGCTGAGATATTCCGGCAGGCCGTAAATCTCCTGATTAATGTCGGGCTCCAGCAGGTGAAACACCGTATCAGGGGCGAATTCGTGAGGCTGGGTGAAATTTTCCACAAACCAGAAAATCGAGTCGTCGACCCCGCGTCTGGTGTATTTGGCCGGTGAGGCCAGCAGTTTGATTAACTGGCCGGTGACGCTGTGGCGCTGCTCAAGAAAGGCATTGCCGAAAACGAGATAGTCGAGCGCAAAGCGGCTGAAATCCTGACGAGACAGCAACGGGTGCGGGATATAGGTACTGGCGAGCACATTGCGCTTAACATAAATCGGTGAGCTGTGATGTACGGCAGAGCGCAGGCTCTTCGCCAGCCCGGAGAAACTGACCGGCGGCTCGTACCATTTGCCGTTACTGATGCACTCGACGTAATCCAGAATATCGCGCTTATCGAGTACTGGCACCGGCTCACCGAAGGTGAACGCTGTTGTTTTTGGCGGTGCGCTGGCGGTCAGTTGTTGTGACTTGCTGGCCTTCTGCGCAGCGGCTTTACGGGATTTTTGCTTACCCATTTTAATTGAACTCCAGAATAGATTTAGGCTGCATGCCGCTACCGGCAGAAAGCGGTTCGTTTAACAGGGCGTGCATGGTCGCCCATGCGATATCGGCGTGACTGGCTTCCTCGGTGCGGCTGGCCTCATAGGTGGCGCTGCGCCCGCTGCTGGTCATGGTTTTGCGGATGGACATAAACGACTGCGTGACGTCGGTTGCCCCAGCGTCGTATTCCAGACAACCGCGGCGAATGGTGTCTTTTGCCTTGAGCACCATTGCAGTTTTCATTTCAGGTGTGTAACGGATACCGCGCGCTGCCGGGAAGAATGAGCGCACCAACTGATAAACGCCGAGGCCGAGGCCGGTCGCGTCAATGCCGATGTATTCAACGTTATATTTTTCGGTCAGCTTGCGGATCCCCTCTGCCTGTGCGGCAAAGTCCATGCCTTTCCACTGATGGCGCTCCAGCATGCGGAACTTGCCACCCGAGACCACCGGCGGCGCGAGTACGACGCACCCGGCGCTGTCGCCAGTGTGTGACGGGTCGTAGCCAATCCAGACCGGGCGGGATCCGAATGGATAATCGGCGAACGGGGCAAAGTCTTCCCATGATTCCATCACGTCGACCATGCAGCGCTGCAGCTCCTCGAACGGGAACACCGACGCTTTGTCGTCGACAAATTCGCACATAAACAGGTTTTTAAAGTCTTCTGCGCTGTTTTCGCGTTTGAGCTGGTCAAGGTCAAACAACGTGCAGCCACCGGCAAGCGCGTCCTCAATGGTGACAATCTGCCGCCACTGTCCATCGTCGCAGAGCTGACCACCGGCGAGCGCGGTATGGCTGATATCGATATCGATACGCTCGGCGATACTGCTGCGCCCCTTGTTGAACAGCTCGCCAGACCAGAAGGGGTAAGCGCCATGCGCCAGCGTGGAGGGCGTCGAAAAATAGGTTGAGCGCAGGTGTTTTTGCGAGGCCATACCCGAGGCGACTTTGCGCAGCCGCTGAAAGTTCGGGATCCAGAAAATTTCGTCGACATACAGGTCGCCGTTATGGCTCTGCGCCGTGTTGGAATTGGTGCCGAGAAAAATCAGTTTTGCGCCGTTGTTGCCGATGACAATCGGGTCGCCGGTCAGGTCGACGTCGACCAGCCGCGCAAACTGGATGATGTACTCGCGGAACACGTAAGCCTGCGTTTTACTGGCCGACAGGAAAATCTGGTTATGGCCGGTTTTGAGTGCGCGCAGCAGAGCCTCGCGGGAGAAATAGAACGTCGCGCCAATCTGGCGGGATTTGAGAATGTCGCGAATACGGTGCGCGAGCCCTGCGCGGTACCACTGCAGCTGATACTCGAAAGACTGGTCGAAGAATATTTCTTCCAGCTTTGCGATAGCCTCGTCGCTGAAAAAGTTCTTTTTCGGTTTCTTACGCTCGCCTTTGTTGCGGTTGGCAACGTTGGGGTTAAGGTCGACCTCGTTGCCGGTCTGGCTGTAGCGGTTAACGCGCGCCAGTCGCTCAATCTGCCGCCCGAGCAGGTCAATCTCTTTGAAGTCGCCGCCTGACTTTTGTGGCTTAACGATGAGCTGAATCAGCCTGGCCTCAAGGCTGCTTTCGACGCGGGAAATCGGTGCAATACCGTCCCAGCCGTCGCGCTGCTTCCAGCTCTGCACGGTCGGGCGTTTGACCTGCAGCATTTCGGCAATCTGTGGCACGGAAAAGCCCTGCCAGTAAAGCAGCGATGCCTGTCGTCGCGGGTCATGCAACAAGGTTGTATCGGTGGAAATGGTCATTGATGCCTCGCCGTAATGGATTCAGGGCAAGGCTACTTAATGGCCGTCAGTGATTCGCTAAGGTGCTGTTGTGTGGGCGGTTGTCCAGTCGTGACAGGTGGCTGAGGGTGGTCTGAGTCTGGAAACTGGCGGTGACCCGTAACCACAACCTCAGGACTCCTGACAATGGCAAAAAAAGTCTCAAAATTCTTTCGCATCGGCGTCGAGGGTGATACCTGCGACGGGCGCATTATCAGCGCCAGTGATATTCAGGAAATGGCCGACACCTTTGACCCGCGTGTCTACGGTTGCCGCATTAACCTTGAGCACATTAAAGGTCTGCTGCCTGATAGCCCGTTCAAACGCTATGGCGATGTGGTCGAACTGAAAGCGGAAAAAATCGATGACGATTCCGCGCTTAAAGGAAAGCTGGCACTGTTCGCCAAAATCAGCCCATCCGACGAATTAGTCGCGATGAATAAGGCGCTTCAGAAGGTTTATACCTCAATGGAAATTGCGCCGAATTTCAGTAACAGCGGGAAATGCTACCTCGTTGGTCTGGCTGTGACCGATGACCCGGCGAGCCTCGGTACCGAATATCTCGAATTCTGCCGCACCGCGAAATACAACCCGCTGCAGCGCCTTAAGGCCAATCCTGAAAACGTCTTTTCTGTCGCCACACTGGCGGAACTGGAATTTGAAGACGTCCCCGACACGGTGCTCAACAGCCTGGCCGATAAAGTGAAAGCCATTTTCAGCCGTAAGCAGGTCAGCGACGATGCGCGCCTGAATGATGTGCATGAAGCGGTGACCACCGTCAGCGAGCATGTGCAGACCAATCTGACCGCACAGGATGAGCGACTTTCCGCTATGGAAACCGCATTTTCCACCCTGAAACAGGAACTGACCGGCAAGGTTGAAGAAACCAGCCAGGCATTTTCCGCCCTGAAAACCACCCTCGATAAAACCGAAAGTTTCAGCCAGCCGCGACGCGCAAAAGCAAGCGGCGGCGGTGGCGATGAGCTGCTGACCGACTGCTGATAACCCGCAGGTCTGAAACCGGGCGGCGACCCCGCCCGATGCTGTGACTAACCAATTAATTCATACAGGAAATACTATGCGTCAGGAAACCCGTTTTAAATTCAATGCCTATCTGAGCCAGCTCGCCAAACTGAACGGCATCAGCGTTGATGACATCAGTAAAAAGTTCACCGTCGAGCCGTCCGTTACGCAAACCCTGATGAACACCGTGCAGGCGTCATCCGCGTTTCTGCAGATGATTAACATTCTGCCGGTCGCAGAAATGAAGGGCGAGAAAATCGGTGTCGGTGTGACCGGCACTATCGCCAGCACGACCGACACCTCGGGCGACAAAGAACGCCAGACCGCAGATTTCACCGCGCTTGAGTCCAACAAGTACGAGTGCAATCAGATTAACTTTGACTTTCACCTGACCTATAAGCGCCTCGACCTGTGGGCGCGTTTTCAGGACTTCCAGCGCCGCATTCGCGACGCCATTGTCCAGCGTCAGGCACTGGATTTCATCATGGCCGGTTTTAATGGCATCACCCGCGCTGATACTTCAGACCGCATTAAAAACCCGATGCTGCAGGATGTGGCTGTCGGCTGGCTGCAGAAGTACCGCAATGAAGCCCCGGCGCGCGTGATGAGCAAAATCACCGATGCTGAGGGTAAGGTCGTATCTGATGTGATTCGTGTCGGTAAAAACGGCGACTATGAGAACCTCGATGCGCTGGTGATGGATGGTACCAACACCCTGATTGACGAGATTTATCAGGATGACCCGAAACTCGTCGCTATCGTTGGTCGTAAGCTGCTGGCCGACAAATATTTCCCGCTGGTTAACAAACAGCAGGAAAACAGCGAATCGCTCGCGGTCGATATCATCATCAGCCAGAAGCGCATCGGCAACCTGCCAGCCGTGCGCGTGCCGTACTTCCCGGCGAATGCGGTATTCGTGACCACGCTGGAAAACCTCTCTATCTACTTCATGGATGAGAGCCATCGCCGCAGCATTGATGAGAACCCGAAAAAAGACCGCGTGGAAAACTACGAGTCGATGAACATCGATTATGTGGTCGAGGCGTATGCCGCCGGGTGCCTGCTGGAAAATATCACCCTGGGCGATTTCACCGCGCCTGCAGCACCGGAAAGCGGAGAGTAAGCCCATGACGAGCCCCGCACAGCGTCACATGATGCGGGTCTCGGCCTCAGAAGCCGCGCAGCGGGAAAAAGCCCCGCTGCGCCATGCAACCGCCTACGAGCAGATGCTGGTAAAGCTGGCCGAAGACCGCCGCACGTTAAAAAACATCCGTTCAAATGAGCGTAAAGCCGAGAAAAAGCGCGAGCTGTTGCCGTTCTATGCGCCGTGGGTCGCCGGTGTGCTGGCTGATGGCCGTGGTGCACAGGATGACATTGTAATGACCGTCATGCTGTGGCGTCTCGATGCCGGTGATATCGCTGGCGCGCTGGAAATAGCCCCTTATGCGCTGAAATACGGCCTCACCTCTGACCATCGCCGCACGACGCCTTACATGCTGGTTGAAGAGGTGGCACTTGCCACACAGCGCCTGCGCGATGCCGGTGAGCCTGTCGACCTCGCATTACTGCTGACCACCATCGACCTGACCGACGGTGCCGACGTTCCCGATATGGTGCGCGCCCGTCTGCATAAAGTGACCGGCCTGACCCTGCGCGATGCCGGTCAGAGCGCGGAGGCGCTGGCACAGTTTCAGCGCGCTATGCAGCTCGACCGCAACGGCGGTGTACGCAAAGCGATTGAGCAACTGGAACGCGCATTAAAGCCAAAACCAGAAACGGCACCCCGTAAAACGACTAAACCGCGCACGCGCAAACCTGCCACCAAACCGGCGGCAAAGCGCGGGCGTCCACCAAAGGCGGTTAAAACCGCCGGTTAACTGAACGCTCCCCGAGCCGGGCGGCACGCCGGTCAAAGCGGGTATTGACCCTGACGGCGACCGGCGTCCACCGCCCAACCTAACGAGGTTGTCATGACGACAGTGATACTGAATCAGCCCGATGAACTGCAGGACATTCCGGGCGTGGTGATTCCCGCCCCCGAGACGGGCGACGCAGTGATTAAAAACACGTTCTTTTTTCCTGATGTGGATCCGAAGCGGGTGCGCGAGCTGATGCGCCTTGAGCAGACGGTTTCCGATGCGCGCCTGCGCAACGCCATCAAGACCGGCATGGCGGAAACCAATGCGGAGCTTTACGACTACCGGCTGCGCCAGCTTGCCGCAGGGTTTAAGCGGCTGGCTGACGTGCCTGACGCCGAGGAAATCGACGGCGAGAATGTGCGCGTTTTCCACTACCTGAGCGCCGTAACGGCGATGACAACCGCCACCCTCTATGAGCGTTATCGCGGCGTTGAGGCTACCGGCAAGGGTGACAAAAAAGCCGACAGCGTCGAAACCACCATTGATGACCTGTGGCGGGATATGCGCTGGTCGGTTGCGCGCCTGCAGGATAAGCCACGTTGCATCGTGGGTCAGCTCTGATGAAAGCCTATGCGATGCAGGGCGATACCCTCGATGCGCTTTGCGCCCGGTATTACGGGCGCACTGAGGGCGTTGTCGAGACGGTGCTGCAGGCTAATCCGGGTCTGTCTGAGCTGGGCGTCATTCTGCCGCATGGCACGGCGATTGACCTGCCCGACGTGGCATCGTCACCCGTAACTGAAACTATCAATCTTTGGGAGTAACCATGACAGAAGGGGAAAAAGGCGTCCTGTCGTTGTTTTTGATTGGCGCGATGATTGTTGTCGGAAAAGTGCTGGCCGGTGGTGAGCCCATCACCCCGCGCCTGTTTATCGGTCGCATGTTACTCGGTGGTTTTGTCTCGATGGTCGCCGGTGTCGTTCTGGTGCAATTTCCTGATATGTCACTGCCTGCTATCTGTGGAATTGGATCCATGCTTGGCATCGCCGGTTATCAGGTCGTGGAAATCGCCATTCAGCGCCGCTTTAAATCGCAAAAGGGGGGCAGTGATGCCGGTCATTAATACTCATCAGAATATCGCCGCGTTTCTGGACATGCTGGCGTATTCAGAGGGAACGGCGACGCATCCGCTGACAAAAAATCGTGGTTACGACGTCATTGTCACTGGCCTTGATGGCAAGCCGGAGATTTTCAGCGACTACAGCGACCACCCTTTCGCGCATGGCCGACCCGCGAAAGTGTTTAACCGTCTGGGCGAAAAGTCCACGGCATCCGGGCGTTATCAACAGCTTTATCGATACTGGCCGCACTATCAGAAACAGCTCGCATTACCGGATTTCAGCCCACTGTCGCAGGACAAACTTGCGATTCAGTTAATCCGGGAGCGTGGCGCGATTGATGATATTAAGGCGGGGCGTATTGAACGTGCAATTTCCCGCTGCCGCAATATCTGGGCGTCATTACCGGGTGCCGGTTATGGCCAGCGTGAGCACAGTCTCGAAAAACTGGTGACTGTCTGGCGCACGGCTGGCGGGGTGATGGCATGAAAATCCTGATAACGCTCCTTGTACTGGCCGTGCTTGGTCTGCTGTGGTTACGCCATGAGAACGGCAATTTATCCCGCGCCTTTGAGGCGGCAAACCGTGTCGCGAGCGAGCAAAAGACGACGATTGGCATGCTGAAAAATCAGCTCAGTGTCGCCGGTCAGCTCGCCAGACGTAATGAATCCGCGCAGGTAGCACTGCGCGAACAGCTCGCAGAGGCCAGTGCAGAAGCCAGTCGCCGTGAGCAGACAATTACGAGGTTACTCAATGAAAATGAAGCCTTTCGCCGCTGGTATAACGCTGCTCTGCCTGATGCTGTGCGTCGGCTGCACACCCGCGCCGCCTGTGCCAGCGCCGGTGATTGTGGTCAACGGATGCCCGAGGGTGAGCCTTTGCCCGATGCCGGGAAGTGACCCGAAAACAAATGGCGACCTGAGCGCGGATATACGCCGCCTTGAGGGGGCGCTGACCGCCTGTGCGCTGCAGGTCAAAACCGTCAAACACTGTCAGGATGAACTCGATGCAGAAGCACAAAAGTCTGCGCAAAGCGCTAATTAACGCCGTGCCGCAGCTCAGAAATAACCCCGATATGCTGCGCCTTTTCGCCGATAACGGGCATACCGATTCCCGACTGGCGAGCTCGCTGTCGTTTGAAAAGGTGTACGTGCTTAACGTAGTGGTGACCGACTTCACCGGCGACCTCGATTTGATTTTCGTCCCGGTGCAGGCATGGCTGCGCGAACATCAGCCAGACATCATGACCACCGACGAGGGACGGGAAAAGGGATTCACCTGGATTATTGATATCAATAACGACGATTCGCTCGATATCAGTATCAGCCTGAGGCTCACCGAGCGCACGCTCGTCAAAGAGGTCGACGGCGCGCTGCATGTCAGTTATGCCCCTGAGCCGCCGCTGCCTGAGCCGGTGATGCGCCCGGTCGAGCTGTACGTTAATGGCGAACTGGTGAGTAAGTGGGATGAGTGAGTTAACCGCGCTGCAGGAACGTCTTGCCGGTCTGATTGCCAGCCTGTCACCGGCGGCGCGTCGGCAAATGGCGGCTGACATTGCGAAAAAGCTGCGCGCCAGTCAGCAACAACGCATTAAGCGACAACAGGCACCCGACGGCACCCCGTATGCCGCGCGAAAGCGCCAGCCGGTGCGGAGCAAGAAAGGTCGTATTAAGCGCGAAATGTTCGCCAAACTGCGCACTAACCGCTTTATGAAAGCCAAAGGCAGTGACAGTGCGGCGGTGGTGGAGTTTACCGGCAAAGTGCAGCGCATGGCGCGGGTGCATCACTACGGCCTCAAAGACCGGCCAAACCCTCACAGCCGCGACGTGCAGTACGAGGCGCGCACATTGCTCGGCTTTACCCGCGATGATGAGCAGATGATAGAGGACGTCATTATCAGCCACCTCGGCAAATAAATATTGTGCCATCCCCCATCAAATCCGCCCCGATTGGCGCGGATTCAGACCCGAGGCATCCTTGCGATATGAATACGTTATCCACGATACAGGAACTCGCGCGCGCAATTCGCAACCTCATTCGCTCAGGTGTGGTGACTGAGGTCGACACCGCACAGGGGCTTTGCCGGGTGCAGAGTGGCGGGATCCAGACTACATGGCTGAACTGGCTGACCACCCGCGCCGGTCGTTCGCGCACGTGGTGGGCGCCCTCGGTGGGTGAGCAGGTGCTGCTGCTGGCCATTGGCGGCGAGCTCGATACCGCTTTCGTGCTGCCGGGTATTTTCTCCGATGATAACCCCGCCCCGTCTGCCTCGGCGGATGCGTGGCACGTAACTTTCCCTGATGGCGCGGTGATTGAATATGAGCCAGAGACCGGCGCGCTGACGGTCAGCGGCATCAAAACGGCTGACGTGACGGCATCGGATTCCATCACTGCGACCGTGCCGGTCGTGCTGGTGAAAGCGGAGACCCGCATCACCCTCGATACCCCCGAGGTTGTGTGTACCAACAAGCTGACCACCGGCACGATTGAGGTGCAGAAAGGCGGCACCATGCGCGGCAACATTGAGCACACCGACGGGACATTTAAATCAAATGGCGTGCAGGTGGATGACCACGGTCACGGCAGCGTGCAAAAAGGCGGTAGCTGGACGGAGGGCACCAAATGACGGCGCGCTATCAGGGTATGAACCGCAATACCGGCCTTGCTATCAGTGACACTGAGCACATCAGCCAGAGCATGCGCGACATTCTGCTGACGCCGGTCGGCTCGCGGGTGATGCGCCGTGAATATGGCTCGCTCCTGTCGGCGCTGATTGATATGCCGCAAACCCCCGCGCTGAGGCTGCAAATCATGGTGGCGTGCTATTCGGCGATCCAGAAGTGGGAGCCACGCATACGCCTGACCGCCATCAGCTTTGAGACCGGCGAGGCTGGCGAAATGTATGTCGATATTACCGGGGCGCGAACCGATACCGGCGCGTCAGTTTCTACCACCCTTTCACTGAGTTAAATCACTATGGCAACTGTTGACCTGAGTCAGTTACCTGTCCCCGATGTGGTTGAGGTGCTGGATTATGAAACCATCCTTGCGGAACGCATTGCGACGCTGATTTCACTTTATCCCGAAGACCAGCAGGAGGCCATCGCCCGGACGCTGACGCTTGAGTCAGAGCCGATTGTTAAGCTGCTGCAGGAAAACGCCTACCGTGAGGTTATCTGGCGTCAGCGGGTGAACGAAGCCGCGCAGGCAGTGACGCTGGCGTATTCAACCGGTAACGACCTCGACGTCGTGGCCGGAAACAATAATACCGAGCGCCTCACCATCACACCGGCAGATGACACCACCATCCCGCCGACGCCTGCCGTTATGGAATCCGACACCGACCTGCGCTTGCGCACGCAACAGGCATTTGAGGGATTGAGCGTGGCGGGTCCGGTCGGCGCATATGAATATCATGGCCGCAGCGCCGACGGGCGGGTCGCTGACGTCTCGGTCGAAAGCCCGTCGCCAGCCTGCGTGACGATTACCGTGTTATCCCGCGAGGGCGACGGTACCGCCAGCGCTGACCTGCTGGCGATTGTTGATAAGGCGCTGAACGCTGAGGATGTTCGCCCGGTGGCCGACAGGGTGACCGTCCAGTCAGCGGAGATTGTGCCGTACCAGATTGACGCGACGCTCTACGTTTACCCCGGTCCCGAATCTGAGCCCATCAGGCAGGCATCAGAGCAGAAGCTGCAGAGCTACATCAGCGCGCAGCACCGTCTCGGGCGCGATATCCGGCTGTCAGCCATTTATGCCGCGCTGCATGTCGAAGGGGTGCAGCGTGTCGAACTGGCATCACCGCAGGCCGATATCGTGCTGAGTAAGTCGCAGGCGTCGAACTGTACCGAGCACCGGATAACTATCGGGGGCTCAGATGAGTGACCGACTGTTACCCGTCGGCTCGTCGCCGCTGGAAGTTGCCGCCGCTGCCGCGCTCGCTGAGATTCAGCGCGTGCCGGTACCGTTGCGCACGTTATGGAACTGGCGCACCTGCCCGGTCAATCTGCTGCCTTATCTGGCGTGGGCGCTGTCGGTTGACCGGTGGGATGAGACGTGGCCGGAGGCGACAAAGCGCAGTGTTTGTGCCTCCTCGTTTTTTGTCCATCAGCACAAAGGCACCATCAGCGCATTGCGCCGGGTGGTTGAGCCGCTCGGCTATCTGATTGAGGTGCGCGAGTGGTGGAAGCTCAACGAGGAGCCAGGCACATTCCGCCTCGTTGTTGGTGTGCTCGATAGCGGTATCACTGAGGAAATGTATCAGGAGCTTGAGCGTCTGATTGAAGACGCCAAACCGGCAAGCCGCCACCTGACCGGGCTGGCTATCAGTCTGAGTTCAACCGGAGAGCTGTATGTCGGCGCGGCCTGCTATCACGGTGATGCGCTGACGGTTTACCCCTATTTGCCCGAAGAAATTATTGTCGGTGGCGGTGTTTATCCGGCCTCGGCTATTCATTTGATTGATAACCTGAGAGTGAACGCATGACAGCAAAATATTATGCCATTCTGACCAATCAGGGCGCGGCACGGCTGGCGAACGCGACCGCACTCGGCACTAAGCTGAACCTGACGCAAATGGCCGTGGGCGATGCCAACGGCAAATTACCGACGCCAGACCCGGCACAAACAGCGCTTATCAACCAGCAGCGCATCGCGCCGCTCAATATGCTGACCGTTGACCCGGCCAATGCCAGCCAGATTATCGCGGAACAAATTATTCCCGAAAATGAGGGCGGTTTCTGGATCCGCGAGATTGGTCTCTATGATGATGATGGCGTGTTGATTGCCGTGGCGAACTGCCCCGAAACCTACAAGCCGAAACTGGCGGAGGGGAGCGGCCGCACGCAGACCATTCGCATGATTCTGATTGTCTCCAGTACGACGGCCATCACGCTAAAAATCGACCCGTCGGTCGTGCTGGCAACCCGTCAGTATGTCGACGATAAAGCCATCGAGGTTAAGGGTTATGCCGATGAGCTGATGAAAAATCACCTTGCGGCGGCTAACCCGCATGCTCAGTATTTGCAGGCAAAAAATAATCTGTCAGAACTGACCGACAAATCAAAAGCGCGTGGCTCGCTGGGGTTAGGAAGCGCAGCGACAAAGGACGTCGGAACAGGCGCGGGTCAGGTGATTGGCGTCGGCGGATTTGGTCTGGGTGCTGAGAAAATCAGCACCACTACGATTGATTTTAAAGCCCGTATTTTTCGCGCAGGTGAGTCTCTGCTTATCAAAATGGAGGGCAGTACCAACGTACCGACCGGACTGCCAACCGGGCCGGGTCAGTACATGTATGCGCATTGTCTGGGCGTCAGGGATAACAGCTATGGTTGCACGGTTGTTTTTGTTATGCACAACAATGCAGCACTCTCTTTTTTAGGTACCCGCTTTGATAACGTCAGCAGCGGCTGGATATTGATGCGGGTAGGTAATCAGGCCGAGTTGTCGAAATACCTCTCTTTAGCCGGTGGCGATATTACCGGTCGCCTCGGTGTCAGTGGTGTACTTGAGGTCGGTAAAACGGGAACGGAATCCCTTATCACCCTTGGTGCATCAACTGTGCTCAGAGATAACGCGAATAATGCACTGGTTATCAGCAGTGAGTCGGGGGCGGGAAGTAAAGCAGGGGTATTTTTACGCCCCATTGCCAGCGCTGACAGCACCATGCAAATGCAGGGTAATGCTGATGGCTGGTTTACTGACAAGTTCACCCCAAAAATTCTCAAGGTACCCGGAAAGGATGCCATCATCAAAAGTGGGGCGTATTCCTATACCGAAGGAAGCCAGACATTCAATCAGGTTGATGGTCTGTTTATGCAGAGCGTCGGCGGCCAGTACGGAAATATCAGATTCACTGAAATGGTGGGCAAAAGGTCATATATCGGCTTTGAAATCAAAGGCGGCGATAAAACGGCATGGCTGGAGTTCCGACATAACGGGAGCTTTGTGATAAATGGCACTGACATTGCGCCTGTCGGCATTCCACAACCGTGGCCTTTGGCAACTGCACCTTTGGGGTGGCTTATCTGTAATGGTGCCACTTTTGACAAGGCAATGTATCCATTTTTGGCAGCAGCATATCCCTCCGGCAAATTACCTGACCTGCGCGGTGAATTTATTCGCGGGTGGGACAACGGACGCGGCGTGGATCCTGGCAGGTCTTTACTGGCATGGCAGGACGACATGATAAAAAAACATAGCCATACGCTCGGTACATATAAATCCGTTGACGCCGGAATCAAGATGCCAGTGACTGCCGGTGCTGAGCTTTCTAATTCCGGCGTGGGTGGCGCTATGTATACCGGTGAAGCTGGTAGCTCAGAAACCCGCCCACGCAACATTGCATTTAACTACATTGTGAGAGCAGCATAATGAACAAATACAACACTGATTTACCTACGGCAAAACTGAATAAAAGCGGCATTGCCACCGTTGCCGGCTGGCTCACGGTGTACAACGTGGAGCCTCAGCAGCGCGAATTTCAGGCGGTGACGATGGAATATTTAGCCGCGGGTGTGGGCTTGCCTGCTTTCAGTTATGCCGATAAGCCAGCATTACCGGGTGATGGCTTTGCACTGGTGCGCAGCGAGGATGAAAAACAATGGGAAACTATTGCGGATTATCGCGGTTTAACGGCTTACAGCACTGAGACCGGGCAACCGGAAATTATCGCTTTTCTCGGCGAATTGCCGGATACGCTGACGTTACTGGCACCTGTCACGGCGTATGATAAATGGGACGGTAACCAGTGGGTGACCGACACGGCGGCGCAACATGCTGATGAAATTGCCGTCGCAGAACAGCAAAAGCAGGCTCTGCTTTCTGAGGCGCAGCAGCAAATCACCGGGTGGCAAACAGAGCTGCAGCTCGGCATCATCAGTGATGATGATAAGGCCAGCCTGATTCTCTGGATGAATTACATCAAGGACATTCAGGCGGTAAGCACCGAGGGTGCGCCGGATATCGAGTGGCCGGTCAGGCCGGAATAATGCAAGGCGGGCTGATGCCCGTCTTTTTTATGCCCTTCTTTTGTACCATCAGCCAGCCATCGCCATTACATAGCCCGCCCCCACCACACAACAGAAAATATTACTCACCCACTAACCACGGAGTTACCCGGATGAGTGATTTTCACCACGGCGTGCAGGTGCTTGAAATTAACGACGGCACCCGCGTCATTTCCACCGTTGCGACCGCTGTCGTCGGTATGGTCTGCATGGCCAGCGATGCGGATAGCGCAACATTCCCCCTCAACGAGCCGGTGCTGATTACCAATGTGCAGAGCGCTATTGCGAAAGCCGGTAAACAAGGCACGCTGGCAACCTCACTGCAGGCCATCGCCGACCAGTCAAAACCCGTCACCGTCGTCGTGCGTGTTGCCGAAGGTACCGGAGAGGACGCCGAAGCGCAGACCATTTCAAACATCATCGGCGGCACGGATGAGAACGGTAAATATACCGGGATTAAGGCGCTGTTAACCGCCGAGGCGGTCACCGGCGTCAAGCCACGCATTCTCGGCGTGCCGGGTCTCGATACGCAGGAAGTCGCAACCGCGCTCGCCTCGGTGTGTATCAGCCTGCGTGCGTTTGGTTACGTCAGTGCATGGGGCTGTAAAACCCTTTCTGATGCCATCAAATACCGCGAAAATTTCAGTCAGCGCGAGCTGATGGTTATCTGGCCTGACTTCCTTGCGTGGGACACCACCACGAACGCCACCGCAACAGCCTACGCCACCGCGCGCGCACTCGGCCTGCGCGCCTATATCGACCAGACAATCGGCTGGCACAAAACCCTGTCTAACGTGGGCGTGCAGGGCGTCACCGGCATCAGCGCCTCTGTCTTCTGGGATTTGCAGGCATCCGGCACCGATGCTGACCTGCTCAACGAGGCCGGGGTCACGACACTGGTGCGCAAAGATGGTTTCCGCTTCTGGGGTAACCGCACCTGCTCTGATGACCCGCTTTTCCTGTTTGAGAACTATACCCGCACCGCGCAGGTACTGGCCGACACGATGGCCGGGGCGCACATGTGGGCGGTCGATAAACCCATCACCGCATCGCTTATCCGCGACATTGTCGACGGCATTAATGCCAAATTCCGCGAGCTGAAATCGAATGGCTACATCGTGGATGGTGAATGCTGGTTCGATGAGGAATCGAACGATAAAGAGAGCCTGAAAGGCGGGAAACTGTATATCGATTATGACTATACGCCGGTTCCCCCGCTGGAAAGCCTGACCCTGCGCCAGCGTATTACCGATAAATATCTGGTCAATCTGGCCGAATCGGTCAACAGCTAAGGAGCCTGAAACAATATGGCACTACCCCGCAAACTTAAATATCTGAATATGTTCAATGACGGCCTGAGCTACATGGGCGTTGTTGAATCCGTGACGCTGCCGAAACTGACCCGCAAGCTCGAAAACTATCGCGGCGGCGGCATGAACGGCGCGGCGGCGATTGACCTCGGCCTCGATGACGATGCGCTCACCGTCGAGTGGTCTGTCGGTGGCCTGCCTGATGTGGCGCTCTTTGCGCAGTATGCCGCGCCGGGTGCCGATGCTGTGCCGCTGCGTTTTGCTGGCTCATACCAGCGTGACGACACCGGCGAAATTGTGGCGGTCGAGGTGGTCATGCGTGGTCGCCATAAAGAAATCGACGGCGGCGAGAATAAACAGGGTGAAAACACCTCGACCAAACTGTCGACCGTCTGCACCTACTACCGCCTCACGATTGATGGTAGCGACGTCATCGAAATCGACACCGTCAACATGGTCGAGAAGGTGAACGGCGTAGACCGTCTGGAACAGCACCGCCGCGCAATCGGGCTGTAATCTCCTGACCGGTCAGCACTGCTGGCCGGTTATTAATCCCTTTCTGAGCAGAGAAAAACATCATGGCAAAAGCACCACGTAAAAAACCTGAATTTGTTGATACCGATGGAAATGAAATTGACACCGAAAACCCGAATGTCGTGATTCTTGATGAGCCAATTAAACGCGCAGGTCAGACGATCCATAAGGTCACTCTGATTAAGCCAACTGCAGGAACCCTGCGCGGTGTCAGTCTGGCGGCGCTGGCACAATCTGAGGTTGACGCACTGATTAAAGTGCTGCCACGCATGACCTATCCAGCCCTGACGACCCAGGAACTTACCGCAATAAACGCACCAGATTTGATGCAACTCGCTGGCAAGGTGATTGGTTTTTTGTCACCGGCTTCGGTGGGATAGATTTTCCGCCCGACCTGTCGACCGATGACCTGATGGCGGATATCGCAGTGATTTTCCACTGGCCGCCATCAGAACTCTATTCCCTGAGCCTGACCGAGCTCATCACATGGCGCGAAAAGGCGCTACTGCGTAGCGGAAACCACAATGAGTAATAACCTGAGAATTGAGGTATTGCTGAAAGCGGTGGATCAGGCGACCCGACCGCTAAAATCTATCCAGACGGCAAGTAAAACCCTGTCGGGCGATATTCGCGATACCCAAAAAGACCTGCGCACCCTGAACGCGCAGGCGTCGAAAATCGACGGATTTCGCAAGGCCAGTGCGCAACTGGCCGTGACCAGTCAGTCACTTGAAAAAGCCAAACGCGAAGCCGGTGAGCTGGCCGTGCAGTTTAAAAACACGACTAATCCGACCCGCGCGCAGGCGCAGGCGCTCGAAGCGGCGAAACGCGCCGCCTCTGAGCTGCAGACGAAATACAACAGTCTGAGAACATCGGTACAGCGACAGCGCTCAGAGCTGATGCAGGCCGGTATCAATACCCGCACCCTGTCTGCCGATGAGCGTCGGCTCAAAACCTCCATTAGCGAAACGACGGCGCAGCTTAACCGCCAGCGTGAGGCACTGGCGCGCGTCAGTGCGCAGCAGGCGAAATTAAGTCGTATCAAAGCTCGATATCAGTCAGGTAAGGAGCTTGCTGGTAATGCTGCATCGGTTGGCGCGGCAGGTGTCGGCATTGCGGCGGCGGGAACGATGGCCGGGGTTAAATTGCTGATGCCCGGTTATGACTTTGCGCAGAAAAATTCCGAGCTGCAGGCCGTACTCGGGGTCGACAAGCAGTCGCCAGAAATGCAGGCTCTACGCAAACAGGCGCGCCAGCTCGGCGACAACACTGCCGCCTCTGCCGATGATGCCGCCAGCGCGCAGATTATTATCGCAAAAGGTGGCGGTGATGCTGAAGCTATAGCAGCTATGACGCCTGTGACTCTCAACCTGTCACTTGCAAACAGAAAAACAATGGAGGAAAACGCGCAACTATTGATGGGGACAAAAGCTGCCTTTCAGCTCTCTAATGACGCGGCTGCACATATCGGTGACGTTCTTTCAACCACGATGAACAAAACCACTGCTGATTTTCAGGGGTTAAGTGACTCATTAAGTTACCTTGCCCCTGTGGCGAAAAATGCCGGGGTGAGCCTTGAGCAGGCGGCGGCGATTACTGGCACACTTCATGATAATAACATCAGAGGGTCAATGGCCGGGACGGGCTCCGCGGCTGTTATTACGAGACTACAGGCACCTACAGGCAAAGCATATGATGCACTCAAAGAGTTAGGTGTCAAAACCTCGGATAGCAAAGGTAATACGCGCCCGTTATTTACCATCCTGAAAGAAATACAGGCCAGCTTTGAACGCAATAAGCTCGGCACTGGTCAGAAAGCTGAATACGTAAAAACCATATTCGGCGAGGAGGCTATGAAATCAGCAAGTGTGCTGATGACGGCTGCGGCCAGCGGAAAACTAGATAAACTAACCGCTACGATAAAAGCCTCGGACGGTAAAACCGAGGAACTGGTCAAGGTTATGCAAGATAACCTCGGCGGCGACTTCAAGGAGTTCCAGTCTGCTTATGAGGCAGTCGGTATCGACCTTTTTGACCAGCAAGAGGGCTCTCTGCGCAAACTCACTCAGACCGCCACAAAATACGTGTTAAAGCTTGACGGCTGGATCCAGAAAAACAAAGGACTCGCGGAAACTATCGGCATTGTTGCCGGTGGCGCGCTGGCTCTTATTGGTGTCATCGGCGGCATTGGTCTCATTGCGTGGCCGGTTGTCATGGGGATTAACGCCATCATTGCCGCCGCTGGCGTGATGGGCACCGCCTTGACTGTTGCCGGTAGTGCCATTGTGACCGCGCTCGGTGCAATCACCTGGCCGATTGTGGCCGTCGGCGCGGCGATTGTGGCCGGGGCGCTACTTATCCGTAAATATTGGGAGCCCATCAGCGCATTTTTCTCAGGAGTGATAGAGGGCATTATGAGTGCCTTTGCGCCAGTCGGGGAAATGTTCGCTCCACTGGCACCTATTTTTGACGGCCTCGGAGAGAAACTGCGCGGCGTCTGGCAATGGTTTAAAGACCTGATTGCACCGGTCAAAGCTACGCAGGAGACGCTCGATAGTTGTAAAAATGCTGGCGTTATTTTCGGTCAGGTGCTGGCCTCAGCGCTGATGGCACCGCTGAACGTTTTCAATAAGCTACGCAGCGGTGTCGACTGGCTTCTCGAAAAGCTCGGTATCATCAACAAAGAATCGGACAGCCTCGAACAGACCGCCGCCAAAACCAACGCCGCCACGCAGGGGAATTCCTACATTCCGGCGACCAGCACCTATGGCGGGTATCAGGCTTATCAGCCAGTTACCGCACCGGCGGGACGCTCTTACATCGACCAGAGCAAAAGCGAATACAACATTACGCTACCGGGCGGTGTTGCGCCGGGGCATCAACTCGACCGCCAGCTACGCGACACGCTCGAACAAATTGAGCGCGAAAAACGTGCGCGTCAGCGCGCCAGCATGAGCCACGACTAAGGGAGAATTAAACGATGATGCTTGCTCTCGGCATGTTTGTATTTGAACGCCGCACCCTGCCTTATCAGACGATGCAGCACTCGAAGGATTATCGCTGGGCGTCTAACGACCGGGTAGGCAAACCGCCTGCGTATCAGTTTCTCGGCGAGGGTGAAACCTCGATCCAACTTGCCGGCACGCTTTATCCCGCCATTACCGGCGGTCGTATTTCTCTGCAGGCCGTCGAGTTGATGGCAGATGAGGGCAGAGCATGGCCGCTGATTGAGGGAACCGGCAACATTCTCGGGATGTATATCGTCGACAAAGTATCAACCACGCATACCGAGTTTTTCAGCGATGGTGCGGCCAGAAAGATTGATTTCACGCTTTCACTGAAGCGGGTCGATGAGTCGCTGACGGCAATGTTTGGCGACCTGAATAAACAGGCCGGTGAACTTCTCGGCTCTGCCGGTAATCTGGCCGATAAGTTGCCGGGTGCGCTCGGAGGGCTGGCCGTATGATGACGGGCATGACCATTGATGCCGGTACCAGTCTCGCACCGGCATTTATGCTGACGCTGAACAGTCAGGACATTACCAGCAATTTTAGCGACCGACTGATATCTCTCACCATGACAGACAATCGGGGGTTTGAGGCCGACCAGCTCGACATCGAGCTCGACGATACTGACGGCAAAGTCGAGTTACCCTTGCGCGGGGCGGTGCTGACGCTGTGGCTTGGCTGGGAGGGCTCGGCATTGCTGAATAAAGGCGATTTCACGGTCGATGAGATTGAGCACCGAGGGGCGCCAGATACCCTGACCATCCGGGCGCGTAGCGCAGACTTTCGCGGAACGCTCAATTCACGGCGTGAGGAATCATGGCACGATACCACCCTCGGCGAGCTGGTCAGCACCATCGCAAAGCGTAACAAACTGACGGCCAGTGTCGCGGAGCCGCTGAAAAAAATCCCGGTACCGCATATCGACCAGTCGCAGGAATCCGACGCGGTATTTCTGACAAGGCTGGCTGACCGCAACGGGGCGGCAGTGTCAGTGAAAGCGGGGAAATTGCTGTTTCTGAAAGCTGGTAGCGCGGTGACCGCCAGTGGTAAGCCCGTCCCACAAATGACGCTGACCCGCAGCGATGGTGACCGTCATCAGTTTGCCATTGCCGACCGAGGGGCATACACCGGCGTAACCGCGAAATGGTTGCACACCAAAGACCCGAAGCCGCAAAAGCAAAAAGTGACATTGAAGCGCAAGCCAAAAGAGAAGCACCTGCGCGCGCTGGAGCACCCGAAAGCAAAGCCGGTCAGCAAAAAGACAAAGGCCAAAAAAGAGCAGGAAGCCCGCGAGGGTGAGTATATGGCCGGTGAGGCCGATAACGTGCTGGCGCTGACGACGGTCTACGCATCAAAAGCGCAGGCGATGCGCGCCGCTCAGGCTAAGTGGGATAAGCTGCAGCGAGGCGTTGCTGAGTTTTCAATTACGCTGGCGCTTGGTCGGGCTGATTTATTCCCTGAGACGCCGGTGCGCGTGTCAGGCTTTAAGCGCGTCATAGACGAGCAGTCATGGCTAATCAGTAAGGTAACTCACAATCTGAATAATAGTGGCTACACGACGGGCTTAGAGCTTGAGGTTAAGCTCTCTGATGTGGAGTACAGTGAAGAAAGTGGCGAATAAATAAAGTGATATCTGTTTGTTATATAAAGATTTATTCGATAAAATTAACGCATCAGCCAAACCGTCGAGGTGCTTAATATGTTTCATTGTCCGTTATGCCAACATGCCGCACATGCACGCACTAGCCGTTACATGACCGATACGACAAAAGAGCGTTATCATCAGTGTCAGAACGTGAATTGTAGTGCGACTTTTATCACTTATGAGTCGGTACAACGTTACATTGTTAAGCCGGGTGAGGTTAATGCCGTCAGGCCTCATCCGTTGCCATCAGGCCAACAAGCCATGTGGATGTAACCAAAATAAAAAACCCCGCGATTGCGGGGTTTTGTTTATTTTAACTTTGGCATTCCAAACATATGCGTTTTTGAGAGCATCACCACTTTAGCTTTGTCATCCGGCTCTTTACCCATCTCGTTACAGGTTGCGAGAGGATTTTCGAGCACATAACCAAACGCCTTATGTTTATTCAGTATTTGCAATTCTTTAGTCGTTTTCATGTAGGAATTGGGTACGTCTTTTGTCCAAACATCCATACAAACACCTGAACTAATGACCGCATCATAAATTTCAGATGTAACTTGGTTTGTGTCCAAAACGACAGTGACGATATTATTACTTTCATTAATTTCAATTGGTTGCCATAGCCTTAACTGCTTTTGCAAGGTTTTTACGTTATTCGTTTGAGCTTGGGCTGTGGTACACAAAAGAATGGTGACGACTGCAATTGTCGATTTGAGGTTAAGCATGGAACATCCCTATTAAACATCGGGTTAAAAGACAGTTTATAACTCCTGCAGGATGAAAAAACAAAGCCCCTCAATTGAGGGGCTTTTTAGTCAATGTGGACGCTATGTGGACAGCGTATGATATAAGTCCTTTTATATCATTGGGTTGGGTGATGTTTTTGGACACCATCCCTGTCTTCCCCCACATGATGTGGGGGTTTTTTTTGTCTTTTTTTCGCCTCAGCCGCCGCATGCCCGTTCATCTTCCGGGTAAAAGTTCAGGTTATACTAAGCGCATCGCCGGAAAAGGAGCGTTTATGAATCAATCTTATGGGCGGCTGGTGAGTCGCGCGGCTATTGCCGCGACGGCGATGGCCTCCGTGTTACTTTTGATCAAAATTTTTGCGTGGTGGTATACCGGTTCGGTGAGTATTCTGGCGGCGCTGGTGGATTCGCTGGTGGATATTGCCGCCTCGCTGACCAACCTGCTGGTGGTGCGTTACTCGCTACAACCTGCTGATGAAGAACATACTTTTGGCCATGGGAAAGCGGAATCGCTGGCGGCGCTGGCGCAGAGCATGTTTATTTCTGGTTCGGCGTTGTTTCTGTTCCTGACCGGGATCCAGCATCTGATTCGCCCTGAACCGATGCAGGCGGCGGGCGTCGGGATGGTGGTGACGCTGATCGCCTTGATAAGCACCCTGATGCTGGTGACCTTTCAGCGCTGGGTGGTCAGAAAAACCCAGAGCCAGGCCGTGCGTGCGGATATGCTTCATTATCAGTCTGATGTTATGATGAACGGCGCTATTCTTATCGCCCTTGGCCTCTCCTGGTACGGCTGGCACCGCGCCGATGCGCTGTTTGCATTAGGGATTGGCATCTATATTTTATATAGCGCGCTGCGTATGGGTTACGACGCGGTGCAATCGTTATTAGACCGTGCGCTTCCGGATGAGGAACGTCAGGAAATCATCAGTATCGTGAACAGCTGGCCCGGCGTCAGCGGCGCGCACGATCTACGAACGCGGCAGTCAGGGCCGACTCGCTTTATTCAAATACATTTGGAAATGGAAGATAACCTCCCGCTGGTACAGGCGCACGTGATCGCCGACCAGGTGGAGCAGGCTATTTTGCGCCGTTTCCCGGGATCGGATGTCATCATCCATCAGGATCCCTGTTCTGTGGTGCCGCCGGCGCGGCAGGGCGTTTTTTGAGCTTTCGGTTATAGTCTGTAAACTCGATGTAAAAATGTGGGGCGGGTAGGCATTTTTTGTATAAATTACCGCCATTTGGTCTGACCTGAATCAATTCAGCCAGAAGCGTTTGATATACTATTGCAATTATCGTCGTGCACTCCTGGTATGGGAGCGCTTCAGGCAACAGGATTATTTTTTGCTTCCTAAGTTCAGAGGTAGTCATGATTAAGAAAATCGGTGTGTTGACAAGTGGCGGTGATGCGCCGGGCATGAACGCAGCAATTCGCGGCGTTGTGCGCGCGGCATTAACGGAAGGTCTGGAAGTTTTTGGAATCTATGACGGTTACCTCGGCCTGTATGAAGATCGTATGGTTCAGCTTGACCGTTACAGCGTGTCCGACATGATCAACCGCGGCGGTACATTCCTCGGCTCCGCTCGTTTCCCGGAATTCCGTGAAGAGCATATTCGCGCAGTCGCCATTGAAAATATGAAAAAGCGCGGCCTGGACGCGCTGGTTGTTATCGGCGGCGACGGTTCCTATATGGGGGCGATGCGTCTGACCGAGATGGGTTTCCCTTGCATCGGCCTGCCGGGCACCATCGACAACGACATCAAAGGTACTGACTACACCATCGGTTTCTTTACCGCGCTGAGCACCGTTGTTGAAGCGATTGACCGCCTGCGTGACACCTCCTCTTCGCACCAGCGTATCTCTGTGGTGGAAGTGATGGGCCGCTACTGTGGCGATCTGACTCTGGCGGCGGCGATTGCCGGCGGCTGTGAGTTCATCATGGTGCCGGAAGTAGAATATACCCGCGACGATCTGGTGGCTGAAATCAAAGCCGGCATCGCGAAAGGTAAGAAACACGCGATCGTGGCCATCACCGAGCACATGTGCGACGTTGACGAACTGGCTAGCTTCATTGAGAAAGAAACGGGCCGTGAAACTCGTGCGACCGTGCTGGGTCACATTCAGCGCGGCGGCTCTCCGGTTCCTTACGACCGTATTCTGGCTTCCCGTATGGGCGCATATGCCATCGAACTGCTGCTGCAGGGCTTTGGCGGCCGCTGTGTTGGTATCCAGAACGAGAAGCTGGTTCACCACGACATCATCGATGCTATCGAAAATATGAAGCGTCCGTTCAAGTCTGACTGGATGGATTGCGCGAAGAAACTGTACTAAGTTTCGCGGCATAACAAAAAGGCCTTCTCAGTGAGAAGGCCTTTTTTATTAGGGCGTTATCGAGCGCGTTATTCGATATCCAGCGCATCCTCGGAAAGGATGATACCGGTATTGTCGGCATACAGATGATCGCCGGAGAAGAAGGTAACGCCGCCGAAATTGACGCGCACGTCGCTTTCGCCGATACCTTCCCCTGCAGCGGCCACAGGAATGGCGGCTAACGCCTGGATACCGATATCTAAATCTTCCAGGTCGTCAACCTGGCGCACCGCGCCATAGACCACCAGCCCTTCCCATTCGTTCTGTACCGCCAGACGCGCCAGGTCGGCGTCAATTAACGCGCGTCGCACGGAACCGCCGCCGTCGATAAGGAGAATATGACCACGGCCATTCTGCTCGAGCAGATCGTAGAGCAACCCGTTATCCTCGAAACATTTTACCGTAATGATCTGTCCACCAAACGACGACCGCCCTCCAAAGTTGGAAAACAGCGGTTCCACGACATTGACATCTTCCTGGTAGATGTCGCAAAGCTCGGAAGTATCGTATTTCATAGGCTTAACGTTCAGTTGCTGCGAGAATTTTTAGTATATCCCGTGAACTGCATTGTTTGCAAAATCATCAATTGTTAATTGATATTTGTCAGTTATGCCGCCAGCTTACTGCCGATAATCCCGATGACAAACAGCAGGTTGGTTAATAATGCCGCTTTGACCGTGCGTTCCAGCATCGGACGCATCGCCACCGGTTCGCGTTCACGCATGACAAAACGCGCCTGTTTTACCAGCAGCGGAATGGCGAGAATAAACAGCCAGCCCCACAGGCTATGTAGCGCCAGCAGGTTAAACAGCGCCAGACACAGCGGAGCGCCAAGCAGCAGGACGCTGTGATAACGGCGAGCGTTCACCGGCCCCAGACGGACCGCCAGGGTATTTTTACCGTTCAGGCGGTCGCTATCGATATCGCGCAGGTTATTGATATTCAGCACTGCGGCGGCCAGCAGGCCACAGGCGGTAGCGGGCAGGAAAATAACCGCCTCGATGCTATGCGCCTGCAGATACCAACTGCCGACAACGCTCAGCCAGCCGAAGAAAACCAGCACCGAGATATCGCCAAGGCCAATATAGCCGTAAGGACGCGTGCCGACGGTATAGGTGATAGCGGCGATAATCGACAACCCGCCGAGTACCATAAAGCCGATGAAGTCCGCCATTGTCTGCCAGGCGGAGAACAGCAACGCCAGGCCGGACAGGCAAATCAGCGCTACCGTTACGATCAGCGCGCGTTTCATCTGCGACTGGGTGATGGCGCCTTTTTGCATTCCGCGCAGCGGCCCGATACGGTCAGGTTTATCGCTGCCTTTGACGGCGTCGCCATAATCATTGGCGAGATTAGATAAAATTTGCAGCAAACCGGCGGTAATAAGCGCCAGCAGCGCGACCAGCGGATCGAAGTGGCCTTGCTGCCACGCCAACGCGGTGCCGACGATGATAGCGGAGAAAGCCAGAGGTAATGTTTTTGGACGCAGGCTTTCAAGCCAGGCCTTAGTGCGTGTTATCGGTTGTTCAGTCATTTCTTTCAGCCAAAAAAATGGGGCTATCATAGCCCCACCGTGTGTGATGAAAATGCATTGAACCGGATTATAGGATAAAACGGCTCAGATCTTCATCTGCCACCAGAACATCCAGGTGTTTACCGACATAATCGCCGTCGATGGTCACCGTCTGGCCGTTCATTTCGCTGGCATCATAAGAGATGTCTTCGATCAGACGTTCCAGCACCGTGTGCAGGCGACGCGCGCCGATGTTTTCGGTGGTTTCGTTAACCTGCCATGCCGCCTGAGCGATACGCTTGATACCATCTTCAGTGAATTCGATATTCACGCCTTCGGTCGCCATCAGCGCTTTGTACTGCACGGTGATAGAGGCATTCGGCTCGGTCAGAATACGTTCGAAATCATGGGTAGTCAGCGCTTTCAGCTCAACGCGGATCGGCAGACGGCCCTGCAGTTCCGGGATCAAATCTGATGGGCTGGCGACCTGGAACGCGCCGGAGGCGATAAACAGAATGTGATCGGTTTTCACCATCCCGTGTTTAGTGGAGACGGTGCAGCCTTCCACCAGCGGCAGCAGGTCGCGCTGAACGCCTTCACGAGACACATCCGGGCCGGAGGCGTTGCCGCCGCGCTTACAGATTTTGTCGATTTCGTCGATGAACACGATACCGTGCTGTTCAACGGCGTCGATAGCTTCTTGCTTCAGCTCTTCCGGGTTAACCAGCTTCGCCGCTTCTTCTTCGATAAGCAGCTTCATCGCGTCTTTGATTTTCAGCTTACGCGGTTTCTGTTTCTGGCCGCCCAGGTTCTGGAACATGGACTGCAGCTGGCTGGTCATCTCTTCCATGCCCGGAGGGGACATGATTTCAACGCCCATCGGCGCCGCGGCGAGATCGATTTCGATCTCTTTGTCGTCAAGCTGGCCTTCGCGCAGTTTCTTGCGGAATGCCTGGCGCGCAGCGGAAGGTTCCTGCGGCTGTTCAGCCTGGCCCCAGTTATTTTTCGCCGGCGGGATCAGCACGTCGAGGATACGCTCTTCGGCCATTTCTTCGGCGCGATAGCGGTTTTTATCGATGGACTGCATGCGTACCATTTTGATCGCAGCGTCGGTCAGATCGCGGATGATAGAGTCCACTTCTTTACCAACATAGCCCACTTCGGTGAACTTGGTCGCTTCAACTTTGATGAACGGCGCGTTGGCCAGTTTCGCCAGGCGACGGGCGATTTCGGTTTTACCGACGCCGGTCGGGCCTATCATCAGAATGTTTTTCGGCGTGACTTCATGACGCAGCTCTTCATTAAGCTGCATACGGCGCCAGCGGTTTCGCAGGGCGATAGCAACAGAACGCTTGGCCGCGTCCTGGCCGATAATATGTTTGTCCAGTTCGCTGACAATTTCGCGTGGGGTCATTTCAGACATGGGAGATCCTTACGCTTTAGAAGGTAATTCTTCGATGGTGTGGAAGTGGTTGGTATAGATGCAGATATCCCCTGCAATATCCAACGCTTTCTCGGCGATGTCGCGAGCGCCCATTTCGGTGTTTTCCAGCAGCGCGCGAGCGGCGGCCTGGGCATATGGCCCGCCGGAGCCAATCGCAATCAAATCGTTTTCTGGCTGAACCACGTCGCCGTTACCGGTGATGATAAGCGACGCGTTTTCGTCAGCGACGGCGAGCAGCGCTTCCAGTTTGCGCAGCATGCGGTCGGTACGCCAGTCTTTCGCCAGCTCAACGGCGGCTTTCACCAGATGACCCTGATGCATCTCCAGCTTACGCTCGAACAGTTCGAACAGGGTGAAGGCGTCAGCGGTGCCGCCAGCGAAACCAGCGATCACTTTGTCGTTGTACAGACGACGCACTTTCTTCACGTTGCCTTTCATCACGGTGTTGCCCAGCGTGGCCTGGCCATCACCGGCGATAACGACATGGCCATTACGGCGAACACTAACTATTGTTGTCACGAGCAGACCCCTTGGTTGCAAAAGCGGAATAGGGGCCCCGCGGGTTACGCGGGGCAGAATGCAATTATAGATGGGGGGGATTTTTGGGGTTTCAACCCCTGGCGGCGAGACGAATGCAGTTTGCGTGTCCGGCCATCTTGAGACGGTTGATCATATCGTTGGCGTTCTCTTTGCCTTTCAGCGGCCCAATCACTACCCGGTTCCAGCCGTTGTTGGTGGTGATATGCGAAGCAAAGCCCTCAAAGGCCAACTGAGCGCGCACGGTTTCGGCCTGCTCGGCGCCTTTAAAGGAACCACACTGAACCATCCAGCTGCGATCGTCTTTCTTCTCGGCGGCCGCGGCTTTCGGCGCTTCTTCTACGCGGGCGACCGGCGCGGCGGCCTGGGTTTTCGGCTGAGCAGTGGTGTTATGCGCCGGCGTCTGCAGCAGATCCTGGTACGGCTGCTGGTTGGACGCGGTTTGCTTCGGCTGCTGTTGCTGCACCGGCTTCGGCTGCTGGACGCGCGGCTGTTGCTGCGCGGTCTGCTGCTGCGTCTGCGCCCACTGCTGCTGTTGCGCCTGCTGCTGTTGCTGCGCCAGACGTTGACGCTGCAGCGTCTGCTGACGTTGCGCCGGCGTTTGTTCGTTCCACGGCACTTCAGTCAGCTGCGTAGGCTGCTGACGCATATCCGCCTGCATTTGCGCCAGCAACTGGCGCTGCTCGTCGGTAAGCTGCTCGGGTTTCATCACTTCTCCGCCGGCGGTTGGCTCAGTCGGCGCGCGAACGCCCGGCTGGCGGCTTTCCAGCTCTTTAATATAGCGCCAGCGCTCTTCCGGTTTCGGCGGGAGACCGTTGCCTGCCGCCTGACGGTTCTGCAGCGCTTCCGCTTCTTCTTTCTTGTGATGGGTAATGAAATACAGACCACCGATAAAGGCCACCAGCACGGCCGCTGCGATCGCAACCATAGTCGGTGAAATCGCCGGAAGGCTGCTCTGCTTTTTCCTTGAGCTTCGGGGGCTGCTCTTTTTGCGCCGCGAAGGAGCCGGTTGGCTGCGGCGTACATAATCTCGTTGTGCCACTATCGTTTCGCTGTCTTATATTCGTTCGTCAGCCCGCCATGTTACTTAAGCGGCGGGCCTTTGACCAGAAGAGCAGGCCCGAAAGCCTGATGGTTATCGTCTGATTTTTTGCGTACTGCCGCGAACGATCAGTTCGCAATCGAGCAGACGCGAGCCGCTGTTGACGTTACGGCCCTGCATTTGCTCGAGTAATAGCAGCATTCCTTCACGGCCGATATCAAAACGCGGCTGTGAAACGGTAGTTAACGGCGGATCGCAAAATTCAGACAACGCGATGTTATCAAACCCAACAATCGATAAATCTTCCGGCACCCTCAGGCCGCGACGTTTGGCCAGCGACAATGCGCCCAGCGCCATAACGTCGCTATGGCAAAATACCGCGGTCGGCGGCACCGGCTGCGCCAGCAGTTGCTCCAGCGCGTTGGCCCCGGCTTCAAAAGTAAAGTTGCCGCGGGCGATGTAGTGCGGATCGACGGTGATACCGCTGCGGCGCAGCGCCTGAACATATCCCTGCAGCCGGTAATGGCACAGCGGCATATCCTCCGGCCCGGCGATACAGCCGATACGTTGATGCCCCAGTTCGTGGAGATAATTAACGGCATTAAACGCGGCGGTCAGGTTATCGATATGCACAGTAGGGAGCTCCAGCTCCGGCGCAAACTCGTTCGACATGACCATCGGCGGCAAATTACGCTGCTCTTCGACGCTGGCGTCGAACGGCAGGCGCGAACTCAGCAGCACCATACCGTCAATTTGTTTGGTGATAATGAGATCAATAAAGGTTTTTTCTTTCTGATTCTGATGGGCGCAATCGCCGATCAGCACCAGATAGCCTTCGTCGGCGGCGGTCACTTCAATGCCGCGAATCACCTCACTGAAGAAGGGATCGCAAATATCCGGCACGATCACAAGGATCGTCCGCGACTCATTGCGTTTCATGTTACGCCCGAGCGACTGCGGTAAATAGCCGACTTCCTGCGCCGCCTGCTCCACCCGACTGCGGGTTGCCTGCGACACTTTGTCGGGATTCATTAGCGCACGGGATACGGTTGCCGTTGAAACGTTTGCCTTCAGGGCGACGTCTTTCATGGTGGCGGCAACCATTTGTTTTTTGGGCTTCACCTGGTTTCTCCTCGCTGACTGCGCAGACACATCCCTTGCGTGCTGACATCAGCAACATTTTTAACAGATAGTACAGCCTGAGAGTTACAGAATTTTCATGAAAAACGTGACGGTTGTTGAATTTTTCGATCCGCCTCGCAAGAGAAGACTTAGCCTTCAATAGGATCGACATCCAGTACCCACTTCACTTTACGCGCTTCCGGCAGGGTGTTTATCAACGCCAGCGTACCGCTGACGATATGTTGTAGACGTATGCGGGAAGGGTGCTGCAGCAGAATTTGCCAGCGCCAGCGACCGCCGCGCTTTGGCGCCAGCGCGGGGACCGGGCCGAGTACCCACAGTTTATCATCGGCCAGCGGGCTGGCCTGCAACAGGTTACGTAACTGTTGTAAAAACAGCGGCGCCTGCTGGTTATTATGGTCTTCGGCGCGGATCAGCACGTGACTGGTCCACGGCGGTAGCTGCATGGTTTGCCGTTCCGCCAGCGCCTGCTCGGCAAACGCATCGTAGCCTTTATACAACAGGGTCTGCAGCAGCGGGTGTTCCGGATGATGGGTTTGCAGGATCACTTCACCCTGCTTGCCCGCGCGCCCGGCGCGGCCGGAGACCTGGGTATAGAGCTGGGCAAAACGCTCCGCCGAGCGGAAGTCGGCGGAAAACAGCGCGCCGTCGACATCCAGCAGCGACACCAGGGTGACGTCCGGGAAATGATGTCCCTTAGCCAGCATTTGGGTGCCAATCAGAATGCGTGCGCCGCCGCGATGGACGTCGGCAAGATATTGCTCCAGCGCCCCTTTACGGCTGGTGGTATCGCGGTCGATACGTGAGATTGGTACATCAGGGAACATCGGCGCCAGCGCCTGCTCCAGCTGTTCAGTCCCGAGACCCACTGGCACCAGGTGCGTCGACCCGCAGGAAGGACATTGGCGCGGAATGGGGCGCTGGCTGTCGCAGTGGTGGCAACGCAGATGATGCTGCGCCTGATGCAGGGTGTAGTAACTATCGCAGCGCGGGCACTCCGCTATCCAGCCGCAGTCGTGGCATAGCAGCGCCGGGGCGAAACCGCGGCGGTTCAAAAACAGGATCACCTGATTGTCGGCCTGCAGATGCTGTCGCATGCGGTTAATCAGCGCAGGCGATAGGCCCGCCTGCAACTGCTGGCCTTTTAAATCCAGCACGTGCTGCTGCGCCGGGCGGGCGTTGCCCGCGCGTTTGGTCAGCTTTAACTCACGGTACTTGCGCTGGCGCACGTTATAGAGCGTCTCCAGCGCCGGGGTCGCCGAACCGAGGATAATCGGGATCTGTTCGCTATGGGCGCGCCATACCGCCAGGTCGCGAGCGTGATAACGCCAGCCTTCCTGTTGTTTATAGGAGCTATCGTGTTCTTCGTCGATGACAATAACGCCGAGGTCTTTAAACGGCGTAAACAGCGACGAGCGGGTGCCGATAACGATCGCCGCTTCGCCATTTTTCGCTTTTAACCATGATGCGAGGCGCTCGCTATCGTTGAGACCCGAATGCAGCACCTCCACCGGGGCGTTAAAACGCTGGCGGAAGCGGGCGATAGTCTGCGGCGTCAGGCCGATTTCCGGCACCATCACCAGCGCCTGTCGACCCTGCGCCAGCACGTTCTCCAGCACGCTCAGATAGACCTCCGTTTTCCCTGAGCCGGTAATACCCGCCAGCAGCCAGGCGGAGAAACGGTCGGAGGCGCTATGAATTGCCCCGACGGCGGTCGCCTGCTCGGTATTCAGGCGCAGCCGTTCGCCGGGCACCGCGAAGCTGGTCCGCCAGTCAAGAATCGCTGGCGCTTCGCAGGCTAGCTCCGCCAGCCCTTTGCCACGCAGCGCCTGTAGCGCCGCGTCATTGAATTCAAGTTCTGCGACCTGATAGCGCCAGATTTTGCCCTGGCGCAGCGCCGCCAGCGCCTGCTGCTGCTTCGGCGAGCGTTTAAGGCTGTTGATATCCAGCGCTTGTCCCTGTTCCGTCGCAAACCAGTACCACATTGGCGCGGCGCTGGCCGGTTTGCCCTGGCGCAGCATAATCGGCAGCGCGTGGAACAGCACGTCGCCGATGGGATGATGATAGTAATCCGCGGCCCATAGCAGCATGCGCCAGACGGTAGAGGAAAATACCGATTCGCTATCCAGCGCTTCGGCGACCGGTTTGAGTTCGGCGAGCGGGAGTTCGCTACGTTCGCTGACCGACACCACGATACCGATCCGCTCCTGTTTGCCGAACGGCACGCGTACGCGACAGCCCGCCTTGACCGGGATGCCTTCAGGCAACAAATAGTCAAAGGTGCGGGGCAGCGGAACGGGCAGGGCGACATGAGCGACGGACATGGAATCTTCCTGACTTGAAATCTGGCGGGTTAGTATACACATTACCGAAGGTGGCGCGGATAAGTTTGCATCTGCTGGTCAAATTCTGTATGATTCGCCGCCTTTGGTGCGCTTTATGCCGCATCAAACATCCCAAAACCCGGGAAATTCGCTAAGCCGGTTTACGCTAGCTGCGCGAAGGTCGTCGGGAAATTATTAATATCGCGTGGTGTCTGGCGTTAGGGCTGGAAGAGCGACGCGGCCTTAACTGAGGTTCTCCCATGAAAAAAGGTATTCACCCAAATTACGACGAAATTACTGCTACCTGTTCTTGCGGTAATGTCATGAAAATCCGTTCCACCGTTGGTCACGACCTGAACCTCGACGTGTGCGGTAAATGCCACCCGTTCTACACCGGCAAACAGCGTGATGTTGCTACCGGTGGCCGTGTTGACCGCTTCAACAAGCGCTTCAGCATCCCGGGCAGCAAGTAAGTTGCCAGAAAAAGCCGCCTCAGGGCGGCTTTTTTGTATCCTTCGTCTGGCCAGGCCGAGGGATAAAAAAAGCGGAAGATATCTTCCGCTTTTTTTATGTCTTAGTATTCCCACGTATCCGGGTCGATACCCAGTTCACGCATAATCTCTTTCGCCGCTTCCGGGATTTCATCGCTGCGCTCTTTACGCAGGTCTTCATCGTTAGGCAACGGTTGACCGGTAAAGGCATGCAGGAACGCCTCGCACAGCAGTTCGCTATTCGTGGCGTGACGCAGGTTGTTCACCTGACGACGCGTGCGTTCATCGGTGAGGATCTTTAACACCTTCAGAGGAATGGAAACCGTAATTTTTTTTACTTGCTCACTCTTCTTACCGTGCTCAGCGTATGGGCTGATATATTCGCCGCTCCATTCAGCCATGAGATACCTTAATCCTCTGTTTATTAGTTAAGGGCCAGAACATTACGCCCGACCATAATTGCGCGTAGTTTACCGTATGAGCGTGCTTTCCGACATGATATAAGCCGCCGCCGACGTGCGCTAATGCATATAATTTTAACGGCTATTTGTCGTTTGCTCAATCTATACGCAAAGAAGTTTAGATGTCCAGATGTATTGACGTCTATTGTGACAATGATTACTCTGAGGCCTGACTTCTCACCGAACAGCCCAGGAACTGTCCAACATGACGCGTAAACAGGCCACCATTGCAGTGCGTAGCGGTTTAAATGACGACGAACAGTACGGTTGCGTTGTCCCGCCGATCCACCTCTCCAGCACCTATAATTTCACCGGTTTCAATGAACCTCGCGCCCACGATTATTCCCGTCGCGGCAACCCGACTCGCGATGTCGTACAGCGCGCGCTGGCGGAACTGGAAGGCGGCGCGGGCGCGGTACTGACCAATACCGGAATGTCGGCTATTCTGCTGGTGACCACGGTGTTCCTGAAACCGGGCGATCTGCTGGTGGCGCCGCACGACTGTTATGGCGGCAGCTATCGTCTGTTTGACAGCCTGGCGAAACGCGGCTGCTATCGCGTGCGCTTTGTCGATCAAAGCGATGAACAGGCATTACGTGAAGCGCTAGCGGAACAACCGAAGCTGGTGCTGGTCGAAAGCCCGAGCAACCCATTGCTGCGGGTGGTCGATATTGCGAAAATCTGCGGGCTGGCGCGTGAAGCCGGCGCGGTGAGTGTGGTGGATAACACCTTCCTGAGCCCGGCGTTGCAAAATCCGCTGGCGCTGGGCGCCGATCTGGTGTTGCATTCGTGCACCAAATATCTCAACGGCCACTCTGATGTGGTCGCCGGGGTGGTGATTGCCAAAGATCCTGAAACTGTCACCGAACTGGCATGGTGGGCGAATAATATCGGCGTCACCGGCGGGGCGTTTGATAGCTATCTGTTATTGCGTGGTTTGCGTACCCTTTCTCCGCGAATGGAAGTGGCGCAGCGCAACGCGCAGGCGATAGTCGACTATCTGAAAACCCAGCCGCTGGTGAAAAAGCTGTATCATCCGTCCCTGCCGGAAAACCAGGGGCATGAGATTGCGGCGCGTCAGCAAAAAGGTTTTGGGGCGATGCTAAGCTTCGAGCTCGATGGCGATGAGCAGACGCTGCGTCGCTTCTTGAGCGGTTTATCGCTATTTACGCTGGCGGAATCGTTGGGGGGCGTTGAGAGCCTGATTTCCCATGCGGCGACGATGACGCATGCGGGCATGGCGCCGGAAGCGCGTGCGGCGGCAGGGATCTCGGAAACGCTCCTGCGTATTTCGACCGGTATTGAAGATGGTGAAGATTTAATTGCCGACCTGGAAAATGGCTTCCGGGCAGCAAACGAGGAATAAAGATGAGTGTGATTGCGCAGGCAGGGGCGAAGGGTCGTCAGCTGCACAAATTTGGTGGGAGTAGTTTAGCGGATGCGAAATGTTACCTGCGCGTCGCCGGAATCATGACCGACTATGCGCAGGCAGGCGATATGATGGTCGTCTCTGCCGCCGGTAGCACCACCAACCAGCTGATTAGCTGGCTGCAGCTAAGCCAGACCGATCGTCTTTCTGCGCATCAGGTGCAACAAGCGCTGCGTCGCTATCAAATGGATCTGATCGCCAGCCTGTTGCCGGCGGACGCCGCTGACGCGCTGATCGCGACGTTTATTCACGATCTTGAACATCTGGCGGGCCTGCTGGATAGCGGCATCACCGATGCGGTATATGCTGAAGTCGTCGGCCACGGCGAAGTGTGGTCCGCACGCCTGATGGCGGCGGTACTGAATCACCTTGGCGTTGAAGCCGCCTGGCTGGACGCGCGCGCCTTCCTGCGCGCGGAACGCGCCGCGCAGCCGCAGGTTGATGAAGGCTTGTCCTACCCGTTGTTACAACAGTTGATGGCGCAGCACCCCAACAAACGGCTGGTGGTGACCGGCTTTATCGCCCGCAACAATGCCGGAGAAACCGTGCTGCTGGGCCGTAACGGTTCCGACTACTCCGCCACCCAAATTGGCGCGCTGGCCGGGGTCTCCCGCGTCACCATCTGGAGCGATGTGGCCGGGGTCTATAGCGCCGACCCGCGTAAAGTGAAAGATGCGTGCCTGCTGCCGCTGCTGCGCCTTGATGAGGCCAGCGAGCTGGCTCGACTGGCGGCGCCGGTGCTGCACGCGCGTACGCTACAGCCGGTTTCCGGCAGCGATATCGATTTACAGCTGCGCTGCAGCTATACCCCGGACCAGGGTTCGACGCGCATTGAGCGCGTGCTGGCATCCGGCACCGGCGCGCGTATTGTCACCAGTCACGACGACGTCTGCCTGATTGAATTCCAGGTGCCGGCTGGTCAGGATTTCAAACTGGCGCATAAAGAGCTGGATCAGATTTTCAAACGCGCGCAGCTGCGCCCGCTGGCGGTGGGCGTGCATGCCGACCGTAAGCTGCTGCAGTTCTGTTACACCTCTGAAGTGGCCGACAGCGCGCTGAAGCTGCTGGACGAGGCGGGCCTGCCGGGCGAGCTGCGTCTGCGCCAGAAGCTGGCGCTGGTGGCGATGGTCGGCGCGGGCGTGACCCGCAATCCGCTGCACTGCCACCGTTTCTGGCAGCAGTTGAAAGGGCAGCCAGTAGAGTTTACCTGGCAATCGGAAGAGGGCATCAGCCTGGTGGCGGTGCTGCGCGCCGGCCCAACCGAGAGCCTGATCCAGGGGCTGCATCATTCCGTGTTCCGCGCTGAGAAACGCATCGGTCTGGTGCTGTTTGGCAAAGGTAATATCGGCTCCCGCTGGCTGGAGTTGTTCGCGCGCGAGCAGAGCACGCTTTCCGCCCGCACCGGCTTTGAGTTCCTGCTGGCTGGGGTGGTGGATAGCCGCCGTAGCCTGCTGAACTATGAAGGTCTGGATGCCAGTCGCGCATTGGCATTCTTTGAAGATGAAGCGGTTGAGCAGGATGAAGAATCGCTATTCCTGTGGATGCGCGCGCACCCTTATGATGATTTAGTGGTGCTGGACGTGACCGCCAGCGAACAGCTGGCCGATCAGTATCTGGATTTCGCCAGCCACGGTTTTCACGTGATCAGCGCCAATAAGCTGGCGGGCGCCAGCAGCAGCGATAAATATCGCCAGATCCACGACGCCTTCGAAAAGACCGGACGTCACTGGCTGTATAACGCCACCGTCGGCGCAGGCTTGCCGGTTAACCATACGGTGCGCGATCTCATCGACAGCGGCGATACCATCCTGGGGCTGAGCGGTATCTTCTCCGGTACGCTCTCCTGGCTGTTCCTGCAGTTTGACGGCACGGTGCCATTTACCGAACTGGTGGATCAGGCCTGGCAGCAAGGGCTGACCGAACCGGACCCGCGCGTTGACCTGTCAGGTAAAGACGTGATGCGCAAGCTGGTGATCCTGGCGCGCGAAGCTGGTTACAATATCGAGCCGGATCAGGTGCGCGTGGAATCGCTGGTTCCGGCGCATTGCGAAGAGGGCTCGGTTGACCACTTCTTTGAGAACGGCGAAGAGCTGAACGAACAGATGCTGCAGCGCCTTGAAGCCGCCCGTGAGATGGGGCTGGTGTTGCGTTACGTGGCGCGTTTTGATGCTAACGGTAAAGCGCGCGTCGGGGTAGAAGCCGTGCGTCAGGAACATCCGCTGGCGGCGCTGCTGCCGTGCGATAACGTCTTCGCCATCGAGAGTCGCTGGTATCGCGATAATCCAATGGTGATCCGCGGGCCAGGCGCGGGTCGCGATGTCACCGCCGGGGCTATTCAGTCAGATATTAATCGTCTGGCGCAGTTGCTGTAATCTCTCCTCTCAGGCCGGCCCGTAGGGCCGGCCTTCATTATGCTCATTCCCGCGCCACCAACTGCCCTGAGAGGGTGAGATGCTGCGTCGGCAGCGTGGGCTCTTTGATCCTGCGGATAATTAACGCGCCTGGCCTGACGCCAGATGAACTTTTTTCACTTTGACTGAAAATTCCTCACTGTTTACGCAGATTTTTCTATTGACGCCCGCCCGCTTTTCCGTCATTTTTACATCTGGACGTCTAAACGTATAGAAGTTCGCAACACGACTGATAAATATAATGCGATTGATGAGGTAAGGTATGAGCTTTTTTCACGCCAATCAGCGGGAAGCCCTGAATCAGAGCCTGGCGGAAGTCCAGGGCCAGATTAATGTGTCCTTTGAATTCTTTCCGCCGCGTACCAGTGAAATGGAGCAAACCCTGTGGAAATCCATCGATCGCTTAAGCAGCCTGAAGCCGAAGTTTGTTTCCGTCACCTACGGGGCGAACTCCGGCGAGCGCGACCGCACTCATAGCATTATCAAGGGCATTAAAGACCGCACCGGTCTGGAAGCAGCGCCGCACCTGACCTGTATCGACGCCAGCCGCGATGAACTGCGCGCGATTGCCCAGGATTACTGGAACAACGGTATCCGCCATATCGTCGCGCTGCGCGGCGACCTGCCACCGGGTAGCGGCAAGCCGGAGATGTACGCCGCCGACCTGGTGACGCTGCTAAAAGACGTCGGTGATTTTGATATCTCCGTCGCCGCCTATCCGGAAGTGCATCCGGAAGCCAAAAGCGCGCAGGCCGACTTATTGAACCTGAAACGTAAAGTAGAAGCGGGCGCTAATCGCGCGATCACTCAGTTCTTTTTTGATGTCGAAAGCTACCTGCGTTTCCGTGACCGCTGCGTCTCCGCCGGTATCGATGTGGAAATTATTCCGGGCATTCTGCCAGTCTCCAACTTTAAACAGGCGAAGAAATTTGCCGATATGACGAACGTGCGTATTCCGACCTGGATGTCGAAAATGTTCGAAGGGTTGGATAACGATGCCGAAACGCGCCAACTGGTAGGGGCGAATATCGCCATGGACATGGTGAAAATTTTAAGCCGCGAAGGAGTGAAAGATTTCCACTTCTATACCCTGAATCGCGCCGAAATGAGCTATGCCATTTGCCATACCCTGGGCGTGCGTCCAGCGTAATTATCTGTTTTACCTATTTTTTTATTCCTGTCGGGGCGGCGAGCTGCAATTCGCCGCCCTCTTTTTTCGCACGAAAAGTGCGCTCTGCCCTTAAGCAACCTGCCGCCAAAGAGAGTATAGTGCCCGCAAAAATCATGACGGTGGAGAAGTTATGACGGTTGCAAGGAACAGCAATCTCCTGGCCGGTTGTGGCCTCGTCCTGCTGACGCTTATCTGGAGCTACAGCTGGATTGCGATGAAACAGGTAACGCTCTATATCGGCGCTTTCGATTTTACCGCCCTGCGCTGTATTTTCGGCGCGATTGTGCTGATGGCGGTGTTGGCGCTGCGCGGGCGCGGCATGCGGCCAACGCCGTTTGGTTACACCCTGGCGATTGCGCTGCTGCAAACCTGCGGCATGGTCGGTCTGGCGCAGTGGGCGCTGATGAGCGGCGGCGCAGGTAAAGTCGCCATTCTCAGCTATACCATGCCGTTCTGGGTGGTGATCATGGCGGCGCTGTTTTTAGGCGAGCGCATGCGGCGGCTACAATATGCCGCTATCGTACTGGCGGCGTGCGGTCTACTGCTGGTGCTGCAGCCCTGGCAGTTGGATTTCTCCTCGATGAAAAGCGCGCTGCTGGCGATCCTCTCCGGCATCAGTTGGGGGGCGAGCGCGATTGTCGCCAAACGCATGTATCGCCGCTATCCGCGCCTCGATTTACTGTCGTTAACCGCCTGGCAGATGCTGTATGCCGCGCTGGTGATGAGCGTGGTGGCGTGGCTGGTGCCGCAGCGCAGCATTGACTGGCAACCTGGGGTTTTTTGGGCACTGGCCTATAGCGCAATCCTGGCGACGGCGGTGGCCTGGAGTCTGTGGCTGTATGTTCTGCGTAACCTGCCTGCCAGCGTCGCCGGCCTGAGTACGCTGGCGGTACCGGTTTGCGGCGTGCTGTTTTCCTGGTGGCTGCTGGGTGAAAATCCGGGGCTAGTGGAAGGCGCTGGTATTGTGCTGATCGTCGCGGCGCTGGCGATAATCAGCCTTAAAAAACGTCAACCTCAGATTACCAGGCAAGGTATTACTCGTTAAGCGTTATGCCCGGCAAATGCCGGGCATTTGGGGCAGGTTATTCCCACTCTTGCAGGAAACGCTGACCGTATTGGTCGGCAACCAGTAGCGCGGCGTAAACCTGGTCGGCACAGGCGCCGCCCGGCATGTTGTGGATGGTTTCGCCTTCGGCGCAGGCGGCCTCCGCGACCGTGCGCATTTTGGCCGGGATGTCGCCTTTAATATCGAGCTGCGCCAGCGTGATGGGCAGGCCGACGCTGTGACACAACGCCGCCGCGGTTTCTATCTCTTCCACCGGCGCGTTTTCCAGCACCAGCTGCGTCAGGGTACCAAACGCGACCTTCTCGCCGTGATAGAAGTGATGGGCGTCCGGGATGGCGGTCAAACCGTTGTGAATCGCGTGCGCCGCCGCCAGCCCACCGCTCTCAAAGCCGACGCCGCTCAGGTAGGTGTTGGCTTCGATCACCCGTTCGAGCGCTGGGGTAACCACATGCTGCTCGGCGGCAAGCATCGCCTTTTCGCCTTCTTCAACCAGCGTGTTGTAGCAGAGTTCCGCCAGTGCCAGAGCTGCCTGAGTGCATTTACCGCCCGCCATTGTGGTCGCGCCGCTGCGCGAGCAGGCGCGGGCTTCAAACCAGGTCGCCAGCGCATCGCCAATCCCGGCTGCCAGCAGGCGAGCTGGCGCGGCCGCGACGATCTGCGTATCGACAACCACCATGTTCGGGTTGTGCGGCAGCATCAAATAGCTTTCGAATTCCCCATCGTCGGTATAGATAACAGACAACGCGCTGCACGGCGCGTCGGTGGAGGCGATGGTCGGCGCCACGACCACCGGCAGATGCATATAGTGAGCCAGCGCTTTCGCGGTATCCAAAGTCTTGCCGCCGCCGATGCCGAGCACCGCATGGCATTGGGCGCTGCTGGCGATATCGCGCAGGCGGTTGATTTCATTTTGCGAACATTCACCGCCAAACGGTGCGATTTCGGCCACCAGGCCAGCGCCGCCAAGGCTGGTACGCAACTGCTCTTCGGCAAAGCCAAGAACAAACTTATCGCCGATGATAAGCCACCGTTCGGCCAGCGGTTTAAGATATTCGCCGAGGCGCTTGATGGCGCCAGCGCCCTGAATGTATTTACCGGGTGATTGAATAATGCGATCCATTTCGATTCCTCCTCGATAACCGTGCAAGCCGCCGGACGGCGGCTGGCGATCGGATTACAGGTTCAACGTGCCAAATGCGTTATTCCAGTCCTGCTCGAACTTCTCTATGGCTGACTCTACCGCGGGGGTGCCGAGCATTTGTTGCGCTACGTCTAAGGGGAGGGTGATAGCTTCGCAGCCAGCTAACAGGCAATCCAATGCCTGGCGCGGGGTTTTGAAGCTCGCGGCCAGGACTTTGCTTTCCGGGGCGTGCATTTCCAGCAGAGATTGCAGTTCTTGCACCATGCGAATGCCGTCACCGCCCTGGGCGTCGACGCGGTTGACGTATGGCGCGACGTATTTCGCGCCGGCCAGCGCCGCCAGTAGCCCCTGGGAAGCGCTATAGACCGCGGTGCCAAGCGTCGGGATACCTTCTTTTTTCAGCAGTTTGATGGCGGCGAGACCTTCGGCGGTAACCGGGATTTTAACCACGATACCCGGCACGGCGTTGCTTAAGCGTTTGGCTTCTTCCACCATGCCCTGCGCATCGCGACTCATGGTCTGCGCGAACAGAACACCTTCCGGGCCGACGGCTTTTTGCAGGCGCGGCAGCACGTCCCAAACCGGGGTTTTGCCGGCGGCGATGATGCTCGGGTTGGTGGTGACGCCAGCCAGCGGATAAATGCGGGCCAGACGTTCAACTTCAGCGACGTTCGCGGTGTCCAGATAGAGTTCCATAACCATTCCTCGATGTGTAATTCAGTGATGTTGAGGAAAGGATACGGTTTTCGTTTGCTTGCTCGCCAGATGACAAATTTGCCAAAAACTGGATAAATGTACGCATTGCGATTAAGGATGATTTAGATCACATTTGTCCGCCTGTTCCTGCTTATAAAGGTACGTGGCCAGCAATCAGCAGACAGTTACTTACAAAAATCTAGTTTTACGGCGCAGAGGATTTTTCCGTCAACTGGCTGTGATACTGGCGGCGGTATTCGGAAGGCGAACGTTCGGTGTTCTTGCGAAACAGACGGCAGAAGTAGTTGCTGTCGGCGAAGCCGCAGGCGTGGGCAACGTCTTTCACTTTCATATCATGGCCTTTCAACAGCATGCGCGCCTGTTCGAGGCGAATATGATTAAGGTATTCGTTAAAACCCATGGGCCCGCATTTCTGAAACAGGTGCGAGAGATAATTGGGGGATAGGTAAAACGACTGGGCCACGGATTCCCGGCTCAGCGGCTCAGCGAAATGGAGATCGATATACTGGCGGATCGCTTCGAACAGCGCCTGGCTGCGCGATGAAGTTTGCGCCTGACTACCCAGCAGATCGGTACAGTGGCTGAGTAGGCTAATCACGATGCTGCGGGCGGTTTGTTGTTCCTGCGGCTGCATACGTATTTCATTTAGCGCCTGTAGCAGGAATGAACCCACGCGCGGCCCGCGGCGCGGTACCTGGATCTTCTGGACAAGAGTTAGCGCCTCGCCGCTCCAGCGCTGCAGCGAAAATTCCAACTGCTGTTTGCCGAACAAGATGCTTAATAGCAGGCAGGGTGTCTGCCATTGCGGCCAGTTCCAGCTATCGCCCGCAATATACAATACATCGCGCGGCTGCAGCGGCGCGGCATTATCGCCGAGGGCGAGATCGTACAACTGCCCCTCAATGACAATATTCAGACGAGGAAAATCAACCTTGATCGCGGCGTCGGCAGGGGGGCGTGACTCACCGGTAAAATGCACTTCTGCAATGCAGGTTTGTTTTTTCACGAATGAATCAATGAGCTGATTGATGCTGTTATCCATCTTTACCCCGCCAAAACGCCACGCATTTCATCATACCGGACATTTTTCCAGCGGTAAAAGCGCGAGCTTGTCGTTATTGCTTCTTGATTAAGATATGTTATATCGTAACATTTTATCGCAATCGATATTGAACTCAGGAGAGAGTAATGACCCGAAAGATCCCCATGCTCGCGTTTGGCTTAGGCATGGCGCTTGCGAGCGTCCAGGCGTTCGCCCACGGTAACCATAGCCATGGCCCAGCGTTGACCGACATAGAACGCCAGGCTAGCGAAGGCATTTTTGCCGATAAAGATGTGAAGGATCGCGCGTTGAGCGATTGGGATGGCGTCTGGCAGTCCGTTAATCCGTACCTGCTGAATGGCGACCTTGATCCGGTTCTGGAGCAGAAGGCGAAAAAGCCCGGCGGCAAGAGCGTGGAAGAGTATCGCGCCTATTATAAGAAGGGTTACGCCACCGACGTGGAGCAGATTGGCATCGAAGATGACGTGATAGAGTTCCACGTCGGCAAGACCGTTAATAGCTGCAAATATACCTACTCAGGCTACAAAATCCTGCAATACGCCTCCGGCAAGAAGGGCGTTCGCTATCTGTTTGAGTGCCAACAGGGCGATGGTAACGCGCCGAAATTCGTCCAGTTCAGCGACCATATTATTGGCCCGCGCAAATCGCAGCATTTCCATATATTTATGGGCAATGAATCACAGGAGGCCTTGCTGAAAGAGATGGATAACTGGCCGACCTATTATCCCTATGCGCTGCATAAAGAGCAGATCGTCGATGAGATGTTGCATCACTAAAATGAGAGGGAAAATCCCCCGGCCGGGCGACCGGGGGAAACGGTGACTAGCCGGTATTACGCATCCCTGCCGCGACGCCGGCAATGGTGACCATCAGCGCTTGCTCAACGCGCGCATCCGGTTCCTCGCCAGCCTCTTCAGCCTGGCGCGAACGGTGCAACAGTTCGGCCTGCAGGACGTTAAGCGGGTCGGTATAGATGTTACGCAACTGGATGGATTCGGCGATCCACGGCAGGTCGGCCATCAGGTGGGAGTCATTAGCGATAGCCAGCACCACTTTGATATCGGCGGTTAACAGCTGACGTAGCTCTTCGCCTAGCTTCCACAGTTCCGGTTTCACCAGACGCTGATCGTAGTACTCCGCCAGCCACAGGTCGGCTTTTGAGTAGACCATTTCCAGCATTCCGAGGCGGGTCGAGAAGAACGGCCAGTCGCGGCACATGCTTTCCAGCTCGCTTTGCTTACCGCCCTCGACCACTTTCTGCAGCGCGGCACCGGCGCCCAACCAGGCCGGCAGCATCAGGCGGTTCTGGGTCCAGGCGAAGATCCACGGGATGGCGCGCAGTGACTCGACGCCGCCGGTCGGGCGACGCTTCGCCGGGCGCGAGCCAAGCGGCAGTTTGCCCAGTTCTTGTTCCGGGGTCGCGGAGCGGAAATAAGGGACGAAGTCTTTGTTTTCCCGCACGTAGCCGCGGTACATCTTGCAGGAGACGTCGGACAGCTCGGCCATGATTTCGCGCCACTGCGGTTTTGGTTCCGGCGGCGGCAGCAGGTTGGCTTCCAGAATCGCGCTGGTGTACAACGACAGGCTGCTGATGGTCACTTCCGGCAGGCCGTACTTAAAGCGGATCATTTCGCCCTGTTCGGTGACGCGCAGGCCGCCTTTCAGGCTGCCCGGCGGCTGCGAGAGCAGCGCCGCGTGGGCCGGAGCGCCGCCGCGACCGATGGAGCCGCCGCGACCGTGGAATAGAGTCAGTTCAATACCGGCTTTTTCGCAGGTTTTGATTAGCGCGTCCTGTGCCTGGTACTGGGCCCAGGAGGCGGCCATCACGCCGGCATCTTTGGCCGAGTCGGAGTAACCGATCATGACCATCTGCTTGCCCTGAATAAAGCCGCGATACCAGTCAATATTCAGTAACTGAGTCATAACGTCGTTGGCGTTGTTCAGGTCGTCCAGCGTTTCAAACAGCGGCGCGACCGGCAGGGCAAAGCCGATACCGGCTTCTTTTAGCAGAAGATGAACCGCCAGCACGTCGGACGGCGTTTTGGCCATTGAGATCACATAAGCGGCGATCGATCCACGCGGCGCTTCGGCGATCACTTTACAGGTGTCGAGGACCTCGCGGGTCTCTTCGCTCGGCTCCCACTGACGCGGCAGCAGCGGGCGTTTGGAGTTCAGCTCACGGATCAGGAAAGCCTGCTTGTCGGCTTCCGACCAGCTTTCATAATCGCCGATCCCGAGATAGCGGGTCATTTCGCCCAGCGCTTCGGTATGGCGGGTACTTTCCTGACGGATATCGATACGCACCAGCGGTACGCCGAAAGATTTCACCCGGCGCAGGGTATCGAGCAGTTCGCCGTTGGCGATGATGCCCATTCCGCAGGCCTGCAGCGATTTATAGCAGGCATACAGCGGTTCCCACAGCTGTTCGTTTTGCGTGATAAGCCCCGCCGGTTTCGGCAGTTTTTGCCCTTTCAGACGCGCTTCCAGCCAGGCCTGGGTCTCCATCAACTGGCTACGCAGCTTTTTCATCAGATAACGATACGGCTCTTGCGCGCCTTCCGCACCCGCCAAATCGCGGAGCTCGTCGGTGCATTCGACCATCGACAGCTCGGAGATAAGCACCTGGATATCTTTCAGGAACAGATCGGTCGCTTTCCAGCGGCTGAGCAACAGCACGTGGCGGGTGATATCGGCGGTGACGTTCGGGTTGCCGTCACGGTCGCCGCCCATCCAGGAAGTGAATCGTACCGGCACAAAATCAACCGGTAGCTGGTAACCGAGGTTGGCTTCCAGCTGTTCGTTCAGCTCGCGCAGATAGTTCGGCACGCCTTCCCACAGGCTGTTTTCAACTACCGCGAAACCCCATTTGGCTTCATCGACCGGAGAAGGGCGGTGCTTACGAATTTCATCGGTATGCCAGGACTGGGCGATCAGCTGGCGCAGGCGGCGCATCAGCTGGTTGTGCTCATAGTCGGCGATATCTTTGTTATCCAACTGCTTAAGGCAGTTGTTCACTTCCACCATTTTATGGATCAGCGTCCGGCGGGTGATTTCGGTCGGGTGAGCGGTTAATACCAGCTCCAGCGACAGGGATTCCACCGCTTTTTTTATGGTGTCTTCGTTGAGATTGGGTTGGTCTTTGAGTTTTCTCAGGGTACGCGCAATAACTTCCGGATTGCTGGCGGCTTCGCCGTTGGGCGAAATGCTGTGATATTGCTCAGCGGTATTGGCCAGATTCAGGAACTGGCTAAAGGCGCGCGCCACCGGCAGCAGCTCGTCGTTGGACAAGTTTTGCAGCGTGGTGAGCAGCTCCTGGCGATTGGCTTCATTGCCCGCGCGAGAAGATTTGGACAACTTACGGATAGTTTCGACACGATCAAGAATGTTTTCTCCTAACGCATCCTTGATGGTGTCGCCCAGCACCTTACCGAGCATACTGACATTACTACGCAAAGCGGAATATTGTTCGTTCATGTTACCCCAGACACCCCATCTCATTTTATTTTGTTATATCCGGCGCTCCGTGATTTGAGCAGTGGATAAGCAACCCGTCTTTTATAAAGCCACGTAAATACCCCCGCGTCAATTGCTGCGAAATCGCTTCAGCAAACGAATAAATGGCGATAATTTGCGAAAGTTAACTCAGCGGTCGGCGGATAAGCATTACTTATGGAAGTGTGACGATCGTCACTCTCCCGCCTCCGGACGTGAAGGCGGGAAACTAGCAGCGATTAATGCCAGCAGAAGTGATGGACAACCTGAGTGATGAGCTCGCGCGTCGGCTTAATAAACCGCGTCTCCAGATATTCATCCGGCTGGTGGGCCTGGTTGATGGAGCCCGGTCCTAACACCAGCGTAGGACACAGCGTCTGGATAAACGGCGCTTCGGTACAGTAGTTCACCACTTCGGTCTGCGCGCCGAGCAGTTTTTCAACCACTTCGACCAGCTTGTGGTCCGGCGGGCATTCATAGCCTGGAATCGGCGGATGCAGCTCAGAGACCGTCAGACGCCCCGGCCAGCGTTCGCTGACCGGCGCCAGCGCTTCATCCAGCAGGCCGTTCAGGTCGTTAAGCGTCATCCCCGGCAATGGACGAATATCCATATGCAATTCGCAGCAGGCGCAGATGCGATTGGATGCATCGCCGCCGTGAATGGCGCCCAGGTTGAGCGTCGGATAAGGCACGGTGAAAGCGGCATAGTGGTAACGCTCTTTTAAATCATCGCGCAGTTGCATAATGCGGCCAATCGCATCGTGCATCAGTTCGATAGCGTTCACGCCGCGCGCCGGGTCGCTGGAGTGGCCGGACTGGCCCAGTACGCGTACCGCTGTTGAAATGTGGCCTTTATGCGCCCGCACCGGCTGCAGCGAGGTCGGCTCGCCGATGATGGCGCAATCCGGGCGCAGCTGTGTGGTTTCGGCAAAGTAGCGCGCGCCCGCCATGCTGGTTTCTTCGTCAGCGGTGGCCAGAATATACAGCGGTTTTTTCAATTTACTGACGTCAACGTCGCGCAGGGCATCGAGGATAAACGCGAAGAAGCCTTTCATATCGGCGGTGCCGAGCCCGTAGAGTTTGTTGTCGTGCTCCGTAAGTGTAAACGGGTCGCGGGTCCAGCGACCATCGTCGAAAGGCACGGTATCGGTATGCCCGGCGAGCAGCAGGCCGCCAGCGCCGTGGCCAGTGCTGGCCAACATATTGAATTTATTGCGCGTCTCAGGTACCGGCTGGATCTCGACGTTGAAGCCCAGATCGCGGAACCAGCCGCCGAGTAAATTGATTAAAGACTCATTGCTTTGATCCAGCGCTTCTTCGGTCGCGCTGATGGATGGTGTGGCGATCAATGCGCGGTAAATCTCGATAAAGGGCGGTAAATTGTTTTTCATTGTTGACACACCTCAGGTCATGATAGTATCAATATTCATGCAGTATTTGTGAATAAAAATACAATATCGTTGAGCGCAATAAAACCCATCGAATGTAAGGAGATGCTCTTCCAATGCTAAATACGCTGATCGTGGGAGCTAGCGGCTATGCCGGCGCAGAGCTGGTGGCCTATGTAAATCGCCACCCTCATATGAACATAACCGCTTTGACCGTCTCCGCGCAAAGCAATGATGCTGGAAAGTTAATTTCCGATATACATCCGCAGCTGAAAGGCATTGTCGACCTGCCGCTGCAGGCGATGTCTGATATCAGCGAATTTAGCGCCGGCGCGGATGTGGTGTTCCTCGCCACCGCGCATGAAGTCAGCCACGATCTGGCGCCGCAGTTTTTGGCCGCGGGCTGCGTGGTGTTCGATTTATCCGGCGCGTTTCGCGTCAACGATGGGGCGTTCTACGAAAAATACTACGGTTTCACGCATCAGCATTCCGATCTGCTTAAGCAGGCGGTATACGGTCTGGCGGAGTGGAACGTAGAAGCATTGAAAGAGGCGAATTTGATCGCGGTGCCTGGCTGCTACCCGACGGCGGCGCAGCTGGCGTTAAAACCGCTGATCGATGCCGGTCTGTTGGATCTGAAGCAATGGCCGGTGATCAACGCCACCAGCGGCGTTAGCGGCGCCGGGCGTAAGGCGGCGATGAGCAATAGCTTCTGCGAAGTCAGCCTGCAGCCGTACGGTGTTTTCAATCATCGCCACCATCCGGAAATTTCTACCCATCTGGGCGCAGAGGTGATCTTCACTCCCCATTTGGGCAATTTTAAACGCGGTATTCTGGAAACCATTACCTGCCGCCTGAAGCCGGGCGTCAGTAAAGATCAGGTGGCTGATGTCTTCCAGCAGGCCTATGCCAATAAGCCGTTGGTCCGTTTATACGATAAAGGCGTACCGGCGCTGAAAAACGTAGTTGGGCTGCCATTCTGTGATATCGGTTTTGCCGTCCAGGACGAACATATTATCGTCGTGGCCGCAGAGGATAACCTGCTGAAAGGCGCGGCAGCGCAGGCCGTGCAGTGCGCTAACATTCGTTTCGGCTTCGCTGAGACGCAGTCTTTAATTTAAGGTGTGATGATGAACAATCCATTGATTATCAAACTTGGCGGCGTGTTGTTGGATAGCGAAGAAGCGCTGGAACGTCTGTTTACCGCCTTGGTGCACTACCGCGAAACACACCAGCGTCCGCTGGTTATCGTCCACGGCGGCGGCTGCGTGGTGGATGAGCTGATGAAACAGCTTAATCTGCCGGTGAAAAAGAAAAATGGCCTGCGCGTAACGCCTGCCGATCAGATTGACATCATTACCGGCGCGCTGGCGGGAACGGCCAATAAAACGCTGCTGGCATGGGCGAAAAAGCATGGTCTTTCCTCGGTAGGGCTGTTCCTCGGCGATGGCGATAGCGTGAAGGTGACTCAGTTGGATGAAGAACTGGGCCACGTCGGTAAAGCGCAGGCAGGCTCGCCGACGCTTATCAATACGCTGTTGGCGGGCGGCTACCTGCCTGTCGTGAGCTCGATTGGCGTCACCGACGAAGGACAACTGATGAACGTCAACGCCGATCAGGCGGCGACGGCGCTGGCGGCAACGTTGGGCGCGGATCTTATCTTGCTGTCCGATGTTAGCGGCATTCTCGACGGTAAAGGTCAGCGGATTGCGGAAATGACCGCCTCCAGGGCCGAGCAACTGATTGAACAGGGCATTATTACCGACGGCATGATCGTGAAAGTGAACGCGGCGCTGGACGCGGCGCGCGAGCTGGGCCGCCCGGTGGATATCGCTTCCTGGCGCCATGCCGAGCAGCTGCCGGCATTATTTAACGGTACCCCGATCGGTACGCGTATTTTGGCTTAAGATTGAATGCCCGGCGGCGCGTTGCTTGCCGGGGCGACAAGACCGTAGACCGGGTAAGCGCAGCGCGACCCGGCAGAACTCACGAATAAAGGAAGCATGTTATGGCACTTTGGGGCGGGCGTTTTACACAGGCAGCAGATCAGCGGTTCAAACAATTCAACGACTCTTTACGCTTTGACTATCGTCTGGCGGAACAGGATATCGTGGGATCCGTCGCCTGGTCCAAAGCGCTGGTAACCGTAGGCGTACTGACCGCCGATGAGCAGCTGCAGCTGGAAGAGGCGCTGAACGTCTTGCTGGAAGAGGTACGCGCCAACCCGCAGCAAATCCTTGAAAGCGATGCCGAAGATATCCATAGCTGGGTCGAAGGGAAACTGATCGATAAAGTCGGCCAGTTGGGCAAAAAACTGCATACCGGGCGTAGCCGTAATGACCAGGTCGCCACCGATCTCAAGCTGTGGTGCAAAGAGACCGTCACCGAGCTGCTGTCCGCGACCCGCCAACTGCAAAGCGCGCTGGTGGAAACCGCTGGCAACAATCAGGATGCGGTGATGCCGGGTTATACCCATCTGCAGCGCGCCCAGCCGGTGACTTTTGCGCACTGGTGTCTGGCCTACGTTGAAATGCTGGCCCGTGATGAAAGCCGTTTGCAGGACGCGCTCAAGCGCCTCGATGTCAGCCCGCTGGGCTGCGGCGCGCTGGCGGGAACCGCTTATGAAATCGACCGTGAACAACTGGCCGGTTGGTTGGGGTTCGCATCGGCGACCCGTAACAGCCTCGATAGCGTCTCCGATCGCGATCACGTGCTGGAGCTGCTTTCCGATGCCTCAATTGGCATGGTGCATCTGTCGCGTTTTGCCGAAGATCTGATTTTCTTCAATACCGGCGAAGCGGGTTTTGTTGAACTTTCTGATCGCGTTACTTCCGGCTCGTCGCTGATGCCGCAGAAGAAAAACCCGGATGCGCTGGAACTGATCCGCGGTAAATGCGGCCGCGTGCAGGGCGCGCTGACCGGCATGATGATGACCCTGAAAGGGCTACCGCTGGCCTACAACAAAGATATGCAGGAAGACAAAGAAGGGCTGTTCGATGCGCTGGACACCTGGCTTGACTGCCTGCACATGGCGGCGCTGGTGCTGGACGGTATCCAGGTGAAACGTCCGCGCTGTGCGGAAGCGGCGCAGCAGGGTTACGCCAACGCTACCGAGCTGGCGGATTACCTGGTGGCAAAAGGCGTTCCGTTCCGCGAAGCACACCATATCGTCGGTGAAGCGGTGGTTGAAGCGATTGCTCAGGGCAAAGCGCTGGAAGATTTACCGTTAAGCGACTTGCAAAAGTTCAGCAGCGTTATCGGTGATGACGTCTACCCGATCCTGTCGTTGCAGTCCTGCCTTGATAAACGTGCGGCCAAAGGCGGCGTCTCGCCGCAGCAGGTGGCGCAGGCGATTGCCGACGCCAGACAGCGCCTGGTGTAAGAGATTACACCGATGTTGAATGAGCCTGGGTAATCCCCGGGCTTTTTTACGCAAAAAAAAGCGGACACGAGGTCCGCAAAAGTTCACGTTGGCTTTAGTTGTTCGGGTAGGGAAACTGTGAGGCGACTCAATGATTTTCAGATGTTCTCCTCGTTTCTGTGGTTATTATTGAACAGAAAACTTGATAGGGATAATCGTTCGTTGCTATTCTATCTATCGCCATGGACTATCGTGGCGATGGAGGATGAATAATGAATATTCGCGATCTTGAATACCTGGTAGCGCTGGCTGAACATCGCCACTTCCGACGTGCGGCAGATTCCTGCCACGTCAGTCAGCCCACGCTCAGCGGACAAATTCGCAAGCTGGAAGATGAACTTGGGGTGATGTTACTGGAGCGCACCAGCCGTAAGGTTCTGTTCACTCAGGCGGGTTTGCTGCTGGTGGATCAGGCGCGTACCGTGCTACGCGAAGTAAAAGTGCTCAAGGAGATGGCAAGCCAGCAAGGGGAAACCATGTCCGGGCCGCTGCATATCGGCCTGATCCCGACGGTGGGGCCATATTTGCTGCCGCACATAATTCCGATGCTGCATCAGACTTTCCCGAAGCTGGAAATGTATCTGCATGAGGCGCAAACCCATCAGCTGCTGGCGCAGCTCGATAGCGGTAAGCTCGACTGTGCGATCCTCGCGCTGGTCAAAGAGAGTGAAGCCTTTATCGAAGTGCCGCTGTTCGATGAGCCGATGATGCTGGCTATCTACGAAGACCATCCGTGGGCAGAGCGCGATCGCGTGCCGATGGCGGATTTAGCGGGTGAAAAGCTGTTGATGCTGGAAGACGGACACTGTCTGCGCGACCAGGCGATGGGCTTCTGCTTTGAAGCGGGTGCGGACGAAGATACCCACTTCCGCGCGACCAGCCTTGAAACGCTGCGTAACATGGTTGCCGCCGGAAGTGGTATAACGCTGCTGCCTGCGCTGGCGGTGCCGCAGGAGAGAAAACGCGATGGCGTGGTCTATATTCCGTGCATTAAGCCGGAACCAAGACGCACCATCGGGCTGGTTTATCGTCCTGGTTCGCCACTGCGTAGCCGCTATGAGCATCTGGCGGAGGCCATCCGCAGTACTATGGATGGCCACTTCGATAAGGCGTTAAAAGAGGCGGTTTAAGCCGTTTAACGCCGCTACCCGATAGGCTTCGGCCATGGTCGGGTAGTTAAAGGTGGTGTTAACGAAGTACTCAATGGTGTTACCGCCGCCTTTCTGCTCCATAATCGCCTGGCCGATATGAATAATTTCGGCCGCGCGCTCACCAAAGCAGTGGATGCCGAGGATCTCTTTCGTCTCGCGATGGAACAGAATCTTCAGCGTACCCACGCTCATACCGACGATTTGCGCCCGCGCCAGATGTTTAAACTGTGCGCGACCTACCTCATAAGGTACCTTCATCGCGGTTAGCTGCTGCTCGGTTTTACCCACCGAGCTGATTTCCGGAATGGTGTAGATCCCGGTCGGGATATCTTCAATCAGATGCGCAGAGGCTTCGCCTTTGATCAGCGCCTGCGCGGCGATGCGTCCCTGATCGTAAGCCGCTGACGCCAGGCTTGGATAACCGATAACGTCACCGACGGCATAGATGTGCGGTAGGGCGGTCTGATACATGCTGTTTACTTTCAGCTGGCCGCGGCTGTCGGTTTGCAGACCGATATTTTCCAGCGCCAGCGTATCGGTGTTACCGGTACGACCGTTGGCGTACAGCAGGCAGTCAGCTTTCAGCTTCTTACCAGACTTCAGATGCATGATCACGCCGTCATCGACGCCTTCGATTTTCTCGTACTCTTCGTTATGGCGGATAACCACGCCGCTGTTCCAGAAGTGATAGGAGAGCGAATCGGACATCTCCTGATCGAGGAACGCCAGTAGACGATCGCGGGTATTGATCAGATCGACCTTAACCTCCATACCGCGGAAGATCGACGCGTACTCGCAGCCGATCACCCCGGCGCCGTAAATGATCACATGGCGCGGTTCGTGGTGCAGGCTAAGAATGGAATCGCTGTCGTAAATACGCGGGTGGTGGAAATCGACATCGGCCGGATGATACGGGCGCGAGCCGCAGGCGATAACGAATTTCTCGGCGGTGACCGTTTCTACGGTGCCATCGTGACACTCCAGCGCCAGCGTGTGCTCATCAACAAAGTGGGCGTTGCCCTGCAGAATTTCGCAGTGGTTGCGCTCATAGAAACCCTGACGCATATGGGTTTGCTGGTTAATGACGCTGTCGGCATGGTTGAGGATGTCGGCGAAGGAAGAACGGAGAAGACGGGAATGGTCGCTGTAGAGGGGGTTTTGGTTAAACTCGATAATACGGCTGACGGCATGGCGAAGCGCTTTTGACGGGATGGTTCCCCAGTGGGTACAACCACCGCCGACGTTATGGTAGCGCTCGATAACGGCAACACGAGCTCCCTGTTTCACCAGTCCCATCGCGGCGCCTTCGCCGCCAGGACCGGAACCAATCACTATTGCATCATAATCCCAAGAGTGTGACATGGCATTACTCACCTGTTTTATACACAAAATAAACACGATGATAACATTTGGCGAGCTTTAACCCAATTATCGTTGTGCTTTTTTGCGGCATAAAAGCAGAAACGGCTCATAAACAATCATTCACAATCCAGTACAAACCGATTAGTTTTAATCTCTGGTATAGTGCCGACAGGGCTATTGGAAGGATTCATACATCGTGATGGGCGTAAGAGCACAACAAAAAGAAAAAACCCGCCGCTCGCTGGTGGAAGCGGCATTTAGCCAACTTAGCGCTGAGCGAAGCTTTGCCAGCCTGAGCTTGCGCGAGGTTGCGCGGGAAGCAGGGATCGCGCCGACGTCCTTTTATCGTCATTTTCGCGATGTCGATGAGTTAGGCCTGACGATGGTAGACGAAAGCGGGCTAATGCTGCGCCAACTGATGCGCCAGGCGCGCCAGCGCATTGCGAAAGGCGGCAGCGTGATCCGCACCTCCGTCTCTACCTTTATGGAGTTTATTGGTAACAACCCGAACGCCTTCCGCCTGCTGTTGCGTGAGCGTTCTGGCACATCCGCGGCGTTTCGAGCCGCTGTAGCGCGCGAGATCCAGCATTTCATCGCGGAACTTGCCGACTATTTAGAACTCGAAAACCATATGCCGCGCGCCTTTACCGAAGCGCAGGCTGAAGCTATGGTCACCATCGTATTCAACGCCGGTGCGGAAGCGTTGGACGTCAGTCCGGAGCAGCGCCGACAGCTGGAAGAACGGCTGGTACTGCAGCTCAGAATGATTTCAAAAGGCGCGTATTACTGGTATCGCCGTGAACAAGAAAAAATGTCACATCATTCCGAATAACGTGAAGGACGAGCAATGAAACACTCAGTTCAAGATAAAGGTACGCTACTGCTGGCGCTGATCGCGGGTCTGTCCATTAATGGCACCTTCGCCGCGCTGTTCAGCTCAATCGTTCCCTTTTCCATCTTCCCGGTTCTGTCGCTGCTGCTGACGGTATACTGTCTGCACCAGCGCTATCAGAACCGCAGTATGCCAGTCGGGCTGCCGGGGCTTTCCGCCGCCTGCTTTATTCTCGGCGTTCTGCTGTATAGCACCGTGGTGCGCGCAGAATATCCGGATATCGGCTCTAACTTCTTCCCGGCGGTGCTGTCTGTCGCGATGGTGTTCTGGATCGGTTACAAGATGCGCAACCGCAAAGATACCGCGGCGGAGTAATCCGCCAGGCAATAACCCGGCAACGTTGCGTTCGCCGGGTTTTTTTATGCGTTTATTTCTTCGTTAACAGTACGCCGCATTCCATATGGTGGGTATACGGGAACTGATCGAATAGCGCCAGGCGGGTGACATTGTGCGTCTGGCTGAGGGTTTCCAGGTTCTGGCACAGCGTTTCCGGGTTGCAGGAGATATAGAGAATTCGTGGATAGGCCTGGACCATTTTTTCCGTCTCGCTATCCAGCCCGCTGCGCGGCGGATCGACAAAAATGGTTTCGCACTGATAGCTTTGCAGATCGATACCCTGCAGGCGGTTAAACTCCCGCACGCCGTTCATCGCCTGAGTAAATTCTTCCGCCGCCATACGGATAATTTGCACGTTATCGATATGGTTGGCGGCAATATTGTATTGCGCGGAGGCGACTGACGGTTTAGCGATTTCCGTCGCCAGCACGCGATCGAAGTTACGCGCCAGCGCCAGCGAGAAGTTGCCGTTGCCGCAGTAGAGCTCCAGCAGATCGCCGGTGGAACCTTTGGTGACGTCCAGCGCCCACTCCAGCATCTGAATATTCATCGCCGCGTTTGGTTGGGTAAAGCTGTTTTCCACCTGACGATAGATCATTTCGCGCCCGCCAACCGGCAGACGTTCATCGACATAATCCCTATCGAGCTCGATTTTGGTTTTAGTGGCGCGGCCTATCAGCTGCACGTTGAGATTTTGCGCGCGTAGGGCATCGCGTAGCGCTTCCGCCTGCTGGCGCCACTCGTCGTCGAGCTTTTTGTGATAGAGCAGCGAGACGATGGCCTGGTTGCTCATGGTCGTCAGATAATCAATCTGGAAAAGCTTATGGCGCAGGACCGGGTTATGGCGCACGCCGTCGAGCATTGCCGGCATCAGCTGGTTGATGAGCTCGCTGGCGGCCGGGAAGGTATCGACGCGAATACGCGACTTGGTCTGCTGATCGAAGATGATGTGATAGAGATCGTCGCCGTCGTGCCACAGGCGAAATTCAGCGCGCATCCGGTAGTGGCTGACCGGCGAACGAAACACCTCCGGAACCGGCGCGGCAAAAGGGGCCATCATTTTCTGCAAACGGACGACTTTTTCTGCCAGTTGCGCTTCGTATTGCTCGGTAGGAAGGTGTTCGGGGGTCATGATGCATCCTGAATAAAATAAGTACGCGGGGATTGTAGGGAAAGCATTGGGGATGTCCAGCCCTGGTTGCGGATGAAATATCGTTATAGCAGTCTGGACATCTATATGTTTCTAATTGTAGCATCTTGCAACCGGTCCTCTGAGTTAATAGGGAATCCAGTGCGAATCTGGAGCTGACGCGCAGCGGTAAGGAAAGGCGAGAAATAAGCGCACTCGGTGCAGACACTGCGGTTAGCCGTGGGAAGTCATTATTTCTTAAAGCAGCCTCCAAGCCCGAAGACCTGCCGGATACGTCGCATTTGGTTTCTATCATCGCGAGCTACTGATAGAGCCGGCGGCATCCTCTCTATATTATGAATGCTTTTACAATGATTAAAAAAGCTTCGCTGATGACGGCTTTATCCGTCACGGCGTTTTCCGGCTGGGCGCAGGACAGCAATTCAAATACGTTAGTGGTGACGGCAAACCGTGTGGCGCAACCTATCGAGACCGTGCTGGCGCCGGTGAGCGTGGTGACGCGGCAGGATATCGATCGCTGGCAGTCAACCTCTCTCACCGATGTGATGCGCCGCCTGCCGGGCGTGGACATCGCGCAAAACGGCGGCATGGGGCAGCAGAGCTCTCTTTTCGTACGCGGCACCAACTCCAGCCATGTCTTAATTTTGGTGGATGGCGTACGTCTGAATCAGGCGGGCGTCAGCGGCTCTTCCGACTTAAGCCAGTTCCCTATCGCTCTGGTACAGCGCATTGAATACGTTCGTGGCCCGCGCTCGGCGGTCTACGGTTCGGATGCGATCGGCGGGGTGGTAAACATTATTACCACTCGCGACCAGGACGGCACCACGCTCAATGCCGGCGTGGGTTCAAATGGCTACCAGAACTACGGCGGCAGCACGCAGCAGACTTTCGGCGGACATACCCGCGTCACCCTGGCGGGCGACTATACCTATACCAAAGGCTTTGATGTTGTCGCCGAAGGCAATACCGGCGGCGTTCGCCAGCCGGATCGCGATGGCTTTATGAGCAAAACGATCTACGGCGCGCTGGAACATAGCTTCTCCAATGAGTGGAGCGGCTTTGTGCGTGGGTACGGCTATGACAACCGGACGGCCTACGACGGCTCTCCTTATGGCGGCGTATTAGTCGATACTCGCCAGTTGTATAGCCAGACCTGGGATGCCGGCCTGCGTTTTAATCAGGATATCTTCCACTCGCAGCTGACTTCCAGCTATAGCCACAGTAAGGACTACAATTACGATCCGCGACTGGGGCGCTATGACACCTCGGCGACGCTGGATGAAGTGAAACAGTACAATGTGCAGTGGGCGAACACGGTCGATGTTGGCCACGGCAACGTTGGCGCTGGAATCGACTGGCAAAAACAAACCACCGAGCCTGGCACGAACTATGTGACCGATGGCTATGAAATCCGTAATACCGGCCTGTTTATCACCGGCTTGCAAAAGTTGGGCGATTTCACCCTGGAGGGGGCGGCGCGTAGTGATGATAACTCGCAGTTTGGCCAGCATGGTACCTGGCAGAGCAGCGCCGCGTGGGAGTTTATCGACGGCTATCGCTTTATCGCCTCTTATGGCACCGCCTACAAAGCGCCGAATCTCGGCCAGCTGTACGGCTTCTATGGTAATCAGAATCTCGACCCGGAAGAGAGCAAGCAGTGGGAAGGGGCCTTTGAAGGCCTGACGTCTGGGGTGACATGGCGTCTGTCCGGATATCGTAACGACATCGACAATCTGATCGACTACGACTCGCAGCTGATGAAATATTACAACGTCGGCAAGGCGCGTATTAAAGGTATTGAAGCGACGGCGTCGTTTGATACCGGGCCGCTGGCGCACAGCATCAGCTATGACTATGTCGATGCGCGTGATGCGAAAACCAACGAGCTGCTGGTGCGCCGGGCAAAACAGCAGGTGAAATACCAGCTGGACTGGCAGGTTTATGATTTCGACTGGGGTGTGACCTATCACTATCTTGGCACCCGTTATGACAACACTTACGACCCGGTAACCTATGCGCCTGAGAGCGTTAAGTTGGGCGGTGTAAGCTTGTGGGATCTCGCAGTTTCGTATCCAGTCACCTCACATCTCACAGTTCGTGGTAAAATAGCCAACCTGTTCGATAAAGATTACGAGACAGTATATGGCTACCAAACTGCAGGACGGGAATACACCTTGTCTGGCAGCTACACCTTCTGATCCACGTCCCACCGTGCTGGTGTTTGATTCCGGCGTCGGTGGGTTGTCGGTATATAACGAGATTCGGCAGCTGTTGCCGGATCTACATTATATTTATGCTTTCGATAACGTTGCCTTCCCCTATGGCGAGAAGAGCGAAGAGTTTATCGTTGAGCGTGTTGTTGAAATCGTGACTGCCGTTCAGCAACGCTATCCTCTGGCGCTGGCGGTCATCGCCTGTAATACCGCCAGTACCGTTTCCCTGCCAGCCCTACGTGAAAAGTTCGCTTTCCCGGTGGTCGGCGTCGTACCAGCGATTAAACCTGCCGCGCGCTTAACGGCGAACGGTATTGTCGGCCTGCTGGCGACGCGCGGTACCGTCAAGCGTCCTTATACTCGTGAACTCATTGACCGCTTTGCCAATGAGTGCCGCATCGAAATGCTGGGTTCCGCTGAGCTGGTGGAACTGGCAGAGGCGAAGCTGCACGGCGAAGCGGTACCGTTGGAAGAGCTGCGTCGAATTCTGCGCCCGTGGCTACGGATGCAGGAACCGCCCGATACGGTCGTATTAGGTTGTACGCACTTCCCACTACTGGCGGAAGAACTGCAACAGGTTATGCCGGAAGGAACGCGGTTTATCGATTCCGGCGCGGCGATTGCTCGACGCACCGCCTGGCTGCTGGAGCATGAAGCGCCGGATGCCAAATCGAATGATGCCAATAAGGCTTTTTGCATGGCGATTACCCCGGATACTGAACAGCTTTTACCCGTTTTACAGCGTTACGGCTTTGAAACGCTGGAAAAACTACCGCTTTAATGGCGTTTTGCGCAAAAAAAAGACGGTTGAAAAGTTTTTTGAAAACAGGGCTTGTCAACGTCTCAGAACTCCCTATAATGCGCCTCCACTGACACGGAACAACGGCAAGCAAGCCGCCGGGTCAGCGGGGTTCCGGTGAGAACCTCGCGGAGAAAAGCAAAAATAAATGCTTGACTCTGAGGCGGGAAAGCGTAATATGCACACCCCGCGCCGCAGCGAAAAACGAAGCGGCACTGCTCTTTAACAATTTATCAGACAATCTGTGTGGGCACTCAAAGTGACATGGA